>ERZ827496.30-NODE-30-length-178335-cov-23.614348_pt1 | contig 178335 bp, 190 predicted proteins | sample MGYA00519769_ERZ827496 | MGnify/ENA primary metagenome ERZ827496 (study PRJEB31778, sample SAMEA3449327) | human gut metagenome | biome: human gut; feature: human-associated habitat; material: faeces | place: United Kingdom | collected 2010/2012 ...
TCAGGTGTACACCGAATCCATCTCAGGTGTACACCGAATCCATCTCAGGTGTACAAAGAATCCATTTCAGGTGTACACCGAATCCATCTCAGGTGTACAAGGAATCCACTTCAGGTGTACAAAGAATCCATTTCAGGTGTACACCGAATCCATCTCAGGTGTACACCGAATCCATTTTTCTGATAAAAACCGAAAATTTATTTTAACTATGTGTATGAAAGAAAAGGCTTGAAGTATTGACAAACAACTTTTCCCGTGCTATACTATATGTATGAAAAATGAATATACTTATGACAGAACTTGTGTTTATCAAAACAGATACCATATTGTATGGTGCGTTATGTATAGAAGAAAGGTGCTTAGACCTGAGATAAGTAATCGCTTATATGAATTAGTACAAACAATAGCAAAGGAAAAGGGCTTTGATATTATAGAATGCGAAACTTATGATTGCGACCATGTTAGTTGTATTGTGTCTGCACCACCTAAACTGTCCGTTACACAAATAGTGAAATACATAAAAGGAATAAGCGGAAAAATTATTTTAAAGGAATATCCTGAAATAGTTCCTTTGCTTTGGAACAATCAGATGTGGAATAATTCTTATTTTTGCGAAACATTGGGAACGGTTTCTGATGAAGCTGTTAACAAATACATTGAAAGGCAAAAAAAATGTCAACACTGAATTTTTTATTATGTGAGGAAAGCAAATGAATGAGAAAAACGAAAAGCATTTAGATAACTTAATTCAAAAAAGCCGTCCTTTACTCAATCTGTGGCGTTCAGATTTTGAAATATACGAATTTAAGCTGTTAGATTTATATTTATCTAAAATCAATAGTGATAATCCGAAAAAGAGAACGGTAGTAATAGAAAAAGGAAAAGTAGAAGAAATTTTCGGGGTTTCCAGATTACGAAAGGAAAGCCTTTTCCCTCAGCTTGAAAAATTACAAACCACTAAAGTATCATTATCAAAAGATGCAAACGAATATAACAATATAATACTGTTTAGTCAAGCTACAGCAAAAAAAGATGAAGATGGCGTATGGAGAATAACGCTTACTTGTTCTCCTGAAGCAATGCAATACATATTCAATCTGAAAGAAATCGGCTATATTAAATACCGCTTGAAAAGCATAACTCAATTAACAAGAACAAGTAGTTACATTCTTTTTAACTATATTGAAAACTATGTACAGAGCCGCAGACAAACAAAAAATCACGAGCCTATTACATGGAAAGTAGATTTAATTGAGTTAAAGCAAATGCTAAGATGTGATACGGTAAAGAGCTACAATGAATATAAAGAATTTAACAGAAGAGTTCTAAGTGCTTGCCATAAAGAAATCACTGAAAAAACATCGTTAAATTTTGATTATGAACCTTATAAAGTAGGCAGATACACAAAAGGTATTGAGATTACGGTTTATAGCAATGTCGTATTAACCAAGTCTTTACCACTTGAAAAAGAACCTGCTGAAGATTTTGACGAAGAAAATGAAAAGCAAGAAGAACTCGAAAAAGTTGAGGATAACAAAGCCGAAGATTTTGACGAAAGTTTTGAAGATATATTAGAAATACTATCTGTCTCATGTGCGAATGAATTTACAAAGCAAGAAATCAATGAATTATTCCACTTGATAAGTTGTGTGCCAAATGAGTATCTTCCTGTTACCGATATTGATGACATAACACTGAGAAGAGATGCCTATTTGTCTCAAAAATACAGTGTTTTGCAGAATTATGCTAAAAGAGTTAATATTAATAACCGTTTTGCTTATTTAAAGCGTATTATTAAAAACGATTTAGAAAATATGAAAGTTCAGCATTTTTCTACAAAAGAGCAATAGATATATAAACAATCCCCTCTGAACATACGTCAGAGGGGATTTTGTGTTTTATTCTTTTATACCCTTGTAACACTCTTCATTTTCGTACTCAGGCGGCACATATATGATACGAGCCTTTTTTTCAGGAGAAATATATGAAAGCGGAACAAATTCATGCGTTTCTTCAAATTCGTAGCCTAACTCTTTCCTTACTCCGTTTTCATCTTCGTACATTTCAGAAAACACGAGAATCCTTACGGGAACATCTGTGTTCTTTTCTCCTATTAAAAGGGTCATACCACTTTTGATTTCTAATCCGTTTATGTCGTAATACTTTTGACTTGTCATTTAAACAACACCTTCCTTATAAAGCGTTTGCCTTATTCCTTTTCATATATATCATAGCACTAAAAAGCGGCAATGTCAATAAAACTTAATAGTTTTTTTCGTTGCCGCTTTCATTATTTTATTATATTTTTACTTAACGCATTTTCTGCTGTTGTGCCTGAGCTTTTTTCAATCGTTCTTCTCTTATACAATCCTTGTATATCAGAATGAACCTTTTTATGTTATAGCAGAAGTGTTCAAGAAGAATCAAACCCTCAAAAGTTATTATAAAGAAGAATACTAACGATACGCCCATTATCGAATAAAAGGATTCTACGGTTGAGGTATCCATTCTGTCTGCCATTTCAAAAGCAATAAAGAAATACAAGCCAACGGTAAGAGCAAATAACATTGCTACATATTTTATATAAGGACATTTTTTCTTTTTCATGAGTTACGTTCCTTTCGATTTAAGCACAGACAGCCTACAGCCGTAAGCTGTCTATACTTCTTTGTTCAGTGCTATTGCATTGAACAGCATCGGTAATACGACTTTTCCCTGAGCCGTATTTGTTTTTTGTTTAAGCTACAATCAGAGCTTTTGCTTCTAACTGTGTTCTTCGCTCAATGCTATTCACATCACGAGCAAACTCTGTAATAGCATTTGTCATATCCCACTTTGATTTACCGCCGTAGGTGTTATGATAAAGTTCCAGAACCTTATTTGTTTCTTTCTTGGAGAGAATCAACGCTTTTGCAAGATAAGCTTTTGCAACCGATTCATCAAGCTTGCTTATCTGAGCGGGTTCGTTTGAAAGTTTTATGAGCATATCCTTTATTTCTTCTCTCTTAGAGTCGATAACAGCAAGAGCATTGTTGAACTCTGCGGCTATGTCTTTTGTGCCTCTGTGTATCTGCTTGCAAATAGAAAATTTATTTCTCTGAACAAGCATACCGTTTGTGCAGGCAAGGCGGTAAATGCCTAATGTTACTTTAAAAGCACTCTGCCCTACCATTGAGTTATCAACGAAATAACAGAAGAAAAGAGGGCTTTTATCAGTTCCTATGGTAAAAGGGTTTTCACTGTCTATTGCTCTCAGATGAAGCCTTTCGGGTGTTACGCAGGAATAAGCAAAAGGCTTTTTAGCAAGAGGACTTGCCTGTAATATTTCGGCAACCTGTTTATCATCAAAAAAAGTGTAATTCTTTGAAACAACTCCACTTATTTTTTCGTTGAACTCACGCACAACAAAATTTTTATCGTTTTTGAAATATAGTTTCATTCTATCGGCAATAATTTCTCGTGCGAGGTCTTTGTTTGTTGTGTTTACCTTTTCTATGAAATTTGCAGGAAAGCCTATAAGCTGTCCGAGAGTACATAAACCGTACTCGGAATACTTTTCAGGTACGCAAAGGTATTCTTCGGGAGCTGTGACAAGATAACTCTTTTCTGAGTCGGCAATCGTATTGATTTCCTTTTGGATAGAATTGAAATCTATCACGAAATTTTTCAAGTTTGTCATTGTAATAGTTTCCTTTCGGCATATATTGCTTTTCTACTGCCTATATTATAGCATTTTGTAATGCAATTGTCAATACAAAACCTATGGAGTGTACGCTTTATGGGACAGATTCGGCATAAAATTGAAAAAATTAAAAGCACTTTTAAAAAGTGCTTTAGAATTGTTATTTGCAATTGTTTACAATATGTACTGGTATGCGTGTTACTTTGCGGGTTGCTTCGGGAGCAGTCTTTTTTAGATGCGGAAACAACACTTACACCACACATTTAACGTGCGGGTTGCTTCCTTTGTCAGAGTGGCATTAATCAATAAAGATAAACACTTACGCCACGCACTTGGCGTGCGGGTTGCGTCAGCAAAAATGCACAATTGTGCGTGATGCCTGTACGGGTTTTATGCACAGGGTTTGTACCTTACCGAGAGTTAAGCCACTACCCGAAAGCAGAATTACGCCTACTTGCTCGGTTTAAGGGTGCTAAGTCACCCTTAAATACGATTTGAGTTTGTCACTTTTCGTGTCTGTCGTATTTGGAATGATATTCCTTTATATGGGGTTTTAATTTTTCAATTCTCCTTGTAAATGCTCGTTCAAAATTATCTTCGGATTCATTCTGCTCAAGCACCACACATTTAACGTGCGGGTTGCGTCTCAAAGGTATCCACGAAATCCACTAAAGGTATCCACCTTACGCCACGCACTTGACGTGCAGGTTGCTTCAATGGCAAAAAAATAATCCGTTATGTGGCTTAGTCTTACGCCACGCACTTGACGTGCGGGTTGCTTCATTTTTTGTGCCTTTACCGTTGACAAAATTACCACTTACGCTACGCACTTGACGTGCGAGTTGCTTCAGCAAAAATGCACTAATATGCGTGATGCCTGTACGGATTTTATGTACAGGGTTTGTACCTTACCGAGAGTTAAGCTACTGCCCGAAGGAAGAATTACGCTCACTTGCTCGGTTTAAGGACGCTAAGTCGCCCTAATCGTATGCGAATACACCTGCTCTTTTATGTGAGCTTGTGATTCGCATACGATTTTTAAATGGAATTGCTTATATTATAGCATATCATATCGCAGTTGTCAAAATATTTATATTTGCATTTCAAGAAGTTCGAACCTTTTAACACGTTTTTGGTTGTGTGGGTTTGTGACCTATATATATAGTAGAATGTTTTTTACGAAAGGAACACGTATGAAGAACAAAAAAATTATTGATTATACATATCAGCAAAAGCGGGAAATGATTGAATCGGGTCAGCATTTAGCGTCATTCGCATTCGATGAAGATTCAAATGTGAGATTCGTGGTTGCAAAATACACTAAGGACAAAGAAATAATAGAATTACTTTCTAAAGACAAGAACGAAGCGGTTCGTTATATGATAGCTTTGATGTCTGATAATGAAACGTTGTTATCACAAATGGCAAACGACAGCAGTAGCTTTGTACGGACGGCGGTAGCACAAAGTACCAAAGACACCGCTCTTTTAGATTATTTGGCAAAAGATGAAAACGTGAGTGTAAGAACGTGCGTAGCGGGAAACTCGCATACTTCTTATAAAGCACAAGCAAAATTGGCGTTTGACAGCGATGTTTTTGTTCGAGTTGAGTTAGCAAGGAACACTTGCTACGAAAATTTGTTGTCACAATTGGCTGATGACACATACAAAAGTGTGCGAAACCGTGTTGCTGAACAAACAAACAATCCTGTAACACTACACAAACTTATGACCGATAAAGAAGAATATGTAAGTGCAGTCGCACGATTCAGACTTTCACTGTTGTTAGAAAAAACTCACAACAGAAATATAAAAGAAAGATAAACGTAAACGAAATTCACAAAATAACTTCTGTTTTCGTTCAACAGAAGTTGCAGAAAGGAAAAAATGATGACAGAAAAATATTCAAATGAACAACTTGAAATGCTTATCCAGAGCATCATAGAAAGTGAAAACCCTTCAGCCCTTGCTATTATAGCCGAACAAGGATTTTATCACGAGCAATTGATGATGAGTGAGAACGAACATATAAGAGCTATCGTAGCAAAGTATACTGATAATGTAAAATTTCTTAAAGTTCTTGCTACGGATACCGATATTAACATTTGCAAAAATATACTTAATAACTCTAATTGTACACACGAGGTTGAAGAAATTTTGGCACAAAACAGTAATCCTTATTGCCTCAGTGAAGTAGTCCAAAAAACAAATAATCAAGATATTCTTAGATATTTAGCCAAAGATAAAGATTGGTGGGTTCAAAGCAAAGTAGCGGAAAATGAGAAAACACCGCCTGATGTTCTTGCTGATTTATCAAAGCATAGTAGATGGGAAGTAAGAGAAAAAGTAGCAGAGAACGCAAATACAGCAGAAGATACGTTGGAAGCTCTTTCTTTTGATAAAGATGAGGAAGTGTATTTTGCTCTTGCATTAAACATAAAAACATCGACTTCTATTCTTGAACGCTTGATGGAAAAGGAAATGAGTACGCAAGATAAAAGAGAACTTTGCGTTTTAATAGCAAGGAATCCTAATTTATCGGAAGAGTTATTTAAGAATTTTGCGAAAAATCCTGATTGCCGACTGCGTGAAGCTGTCGCAAGCAATGAAAACATACCTGCTAATTTGTTATCTGTACTTGCAAGAGACAATAGGAATGATGTACGTATGAATGTTGCTTGTAACAAAAATACAGATGCCAAAACCTTAGATTTTTTGCTTGAAGAAAAAGATTATTTAATAACATCGGCAATTGCAAGAAATCCTAATCTTCCTATCGACCTGTTGCCAAAAATACTCAAAGTTAATGTAAGGCTAATAGACTCTACGATATTTAATAATTCTCAGATACCAGATAAAGAGTTGTTACCTGTTATCAAAGAAAGATGGGACGATATTGATTTTATATACAATATAGCGGAATATTCAAACAGGGCGGCTATTCTTACGGCATTGGCAAAACACGAAAGCAAAAGTGTACGTTGTGTAGTATCAAATAATAGTAATACACCGACAGCAGTTTTAAAAGAAATGAAAAACGATGTTTGCAATACAGTGCAACAAAATGCAAATAGACAGTTGGAGAACAGAGCCATAAAAGAACGCAAGACAGCGGCAAAAGAAAGATAAGAAAAACGGGTATCGTGAGATACCCGTTATATTTTTAGCTTGCAATAGAAGCAACACTTAATTCTTTAATTTTTTTATCGACCGTCACAAGTTCTTCAATAGCTTTTTGCCAGTTTTCGTTGAGTATATTTATCACTAATTGCTTTAAAGAATCATAAACATCAATATCATAAAAGCGGTAATAAAAATCTGCTACATCAGCACTTGCTTCTGCTCTGCTACCGCTGAAGTTACCATATCCTTGCTTTTCAAAGACATTCTCGAAGATTTTCTCAGGACGTGTAAAATGCTGTTTGCGCCCTATCATTTCCCGCAACATATCTAAGGGATTTCTATAATATCCCTTGTATGTGCCATAAACGCCACCGTTTTGAATAAGCTGTTCTTTAAGCATATAATCTTTTTGCAATTGTTTTTCGGTTTCTCCTTCTCTACGATTGTAAACGAAGTAACTTTTCCCGTCTTTTTTCATAAAAACAGGAAACAGTGTGTAGGCATCATCGTAAAAAGGTTCTGCCTCATAAAATGTAATTGTTGTTCCCATGAGTTACGTTTAATTTTCCCTTTCTGTAATTTTATTCCCTATTTTGCATTATAACACTCTAAATTGATAAAGTCAATGTGGAAAAAGCACAAAAAATGCGACTGACATTGCCCTAATCAGTCGCATCTGTGCATTATGTAACGATTTGCCGTTTTCCGTACACGGTCTTTTAATGGTTGGTTACATTTTTGTCGTTTGCATTTGTGGTATACAAACGTGCAGAAAATGGTAAATGTGCAAATTTTGCCGTGGTGTTAGGAGTCTCACCATTTGCACGATGGTTCTTCTTCTGAGAGCTGGATTGATTCTCTCGTTGTATAAGAAGTTCTGCATTGCCTATATTATATCATAACGTGTTGCAAATGTCAATACATTATAATAGGAAAAAGCACCGTTTTCACGATGCTTTTCGAGGTTTATTCTTTGTTTTTAACTGCTTCCTTGATGATTTCTTCAATGTCCTGTGTAGCGATATTCTGACTTGCATTATAATCTGAACATTCTTCAAATCCGCAGTTGGTACATCTGAAACGTTCTCTTGTCGGTCTGTTGTCAGTATGTATACAACCACACTTGCTACATCTTAAAGTGGTGTACTTGGGGTCAATGTAAACCACTTTAATGCCACAAGCTTTTGCTTTCTGTTCGATTTTGCTCTGTAAGTCGTAATACGACCACTTCTTTAAGAAAGGCGTATTATCGGGGTCAGACGAGGAAATACCTTTTAAGTTTTCCATCTGAATAATTCCGCAATTGTTGTTCTTCGCATAGTTTACGAGTGCGGTAGAATATTTATGATTTACCGAATCTCTGAAGTTTGCAATTGTTTTTGCTACATCAAAAGCAGGTTTTATACGAGTCTTAGTTCCGTGTCCGATTCTGCCCTTACCACAATGCTTTGTAGCTTTAAGGACGGAAATTCTGCGAGCTTCTACCCTCTTACGGAATGCTTCGATTTCGCCACCTTCAATGGAAAAACGTTTTCTGTCACCCTTAACAGAGGCGAATAAAGGATATACAATACCCAGATTAACACCGAGTATTTTTTCTTTATCAAGGTTTTCTGCCATAGTTGCTTCAAAGCAGTAGCAAAGATTCAGACACCACATTTTCTTCTTCTTATCGTATAAAAGCTTGCTACCTGCAATATCGTATACTTTGTCATAGCAACGTTCAAGGATAGCAATTTGTGATTTATCTTTAACACTTGCTTTGAACTTAAATCCCAGAGGAACATCGTATTTTGCTCCACCTGCCCTGTTGAGCAGTTTAAGAGTAAGATAAAAATGTCCGTCCTCGTATGTGAGGGCAATACACTGTTTGCTTATATCTAACGGCATATCTGCTTTATATGAAGGAACAGAAACATCTCCACGTAATATTTCTTTCTTCATACCATTGAATTTTGAAAGTGCGTCCCTTGAAGATGCCGACAAATTGCTTGTATACAACGTATACTTGTTTGCTGACTTCAACTTGTCATAAACGTATCCACCTAACGTATAATTCAGAATATCCTTTTCTTTTGGGTATTCTTCATACTGCTCTTTATAGTCATTAGAAAAGCCGAGCCATTCCCAAGCATATTGTAAAGACTTGTTTCTTATATCTCTGGTTTGCCGCTGTAAATCCCAGAGGATTTCGTTGACCTTCTTATAATCTACTTCCTCGCCGTTGTTGTTGACAGTGGCACAGATTAAAGGGACTCTTACTATCTTCGTCATTTTGCAATCCTTTCAAATATCGGTCTTTTTTATAGCGTTTCTGCTTTCGTTACATATATTATAGCATAATGTAATGCAATTGTCAATACAAAACGATGGTACAAAGCAATCAAAGAACCGATTTATTAACATTTATGCTTATATCGCACGGACATATCATAAATTTGTTGCTATTGTTATCGGGAGAAGTATCACTTGAATTACGAACAAGAGAACCATTGCCATAGTTGAGAGCGTGACGGTCTAATGTTTCATCAAGAACATTTCTTACGGTACGACCATTACCAAAAGAGGATAACTTACGTTCTTTTTCACAGCGGAGTGCAAATTTCTCTAAAGCCTCATCGGATACGGCGAACCCTTCCGAGTTTGCCATATTCACAAATATCTTTTTCATCTCCTCAGTGCTGTAATCGGGGAAATCGAGATATTCTTTAATACGGCTTTTAAAGCCTTCGTTAGAATCAAGAAGACCTTTCATATCATTCTTGTAACCTGCGAGGATAACAGTAAACTTATCACGGTTATCTTCCATTTCTTTTATAAGGGTAGCAATAACGGCGTTGCCGTATTCCGCAGAGCCGTCAAGAATAGCGTATGCTTCATCAATAAATAAAACACCGCCGTAAGCCTGCTGAATAAGGAGTTTGGTTTTTGTGTCACTCATATCTCTTGCTTTGAGAAAGTTGCCGTCAATCTCAATGCACTTATTTTCTTTGATATAACCGTATTTGTAGAGAAAACCTGTAATGATTCTGGCAACGGTAGTTTTTCCTGTACCCGCAGAACCATAAAAAACGTAATGCCTTCCGTTTGTTCCGTATTGGCGTTTTTCTTTATCATATTTTTTCTTTCGTGTTTCTTGCTCGAATTTCATACGAGCAACCATTTCAGTTACCTTATTTTTAACAGGAACAAGACCGACCAAAGAATTAAGGTCTTCCTCTGGATTAAGACTGCCCTTTTTCGTTATCTTCTGTAAAACGCTCGTTGGAAGTAATTGCTCTATCTGAGCTAAACGTTGTTTATCAAGGTTTTCTCTTTCCGCTCTTGTCAAATTGGAATAAGTGTTCTTTTTACTGCGTCCAAACTCATCATATTCGTTGTCGGCAATGGCTTTTCCAAGCATACGTTTAAGCGGCTGTCTGAATACAAACCATTGTGTGAATGCTATTAAAAATACGATAGAAGCAATAACAGGTATTTCGATATTGTCAACTTTTATGTAATAATCGCATTGCTTGCTCAGAAATAATCTGTACGCCCAATAGACACCAGAAGCAACGGGAAGTATCGTGCTTAAAGCACTGAGTACAATAGTTAAAGGATAACTTGTTTTTTTATTTTCCATTTGTAAATACACCTAACTTTCTATAAATATTGTGTTTTTATCACAAAATTTCATCTTCATTAGCTTGCGCTTTATTATGTATTCTTTTGTCCTTACGCCCTTAGCATCTTCGATAACAGTCTTTTTTGATTTGACATCGAAATACACAAAATCAGCTTTATATTCAACTGCCCGCTCATCTTCCATATTCTCATATTGACAAGCGGCAATAAGAAGATAAGGAATTTGTATTTTCAAATCTCTTATTAAATCTGCTTTTTGCATCAGATGTAAAACATTACATCTATCAGCTTCTTTTTTGCTGTCGTGAACGTGTCCGTATTGACAGCGTGTTTTTTGCGCTCTGTATTTACTATTCTCTTGTTGCTTGTTGATTTCCCTATACTCGTCAACAGTCATTGATATTCCCCCCTATGATAATTTTCCTTTTATGAGTTTGTAAATAATCAGCTTTTTCCCGTAAGCATTGCTTCCAGACTGATGTGGAAATGTCCTGATATGGTAAGAAGGTTTGTAATGTTATATGGTTTTTCGTTAGGCAAACTAAAGCCTGCGGCAGATAAATCTTCTTCGTTTATGTTACATTTGAACAAATTGTGAACAATTGCTTGTGAAACAGTTTTTTGTAATTTGTAATATTCTTCGCTTTCTGCAAATGTATTTAAAATTTTCAATATCAAAGTGAGAGCGTCACAAGCCTTATAGCTTGTATTTGTGTCATTTATAACAATGCCGCTTCTTTTAAGAATTTCTACAGTACACCCCATATAGTCAGCGACTATTTCGAGTTCTCCTCTGTTAAGAGATGAACAAAGGTCGGCATCTGAGAAAAAGGAAGGATTCGAAGTGTATAAGCTAATTGCCTTCTTGAACGATGCAGTATTATCGGCTGTGTCAACCCATGACATAGTATCGGTTAATAAGTAATCAATAGGAACATCAAAATATGCAGATAGTTTCATTAGAATATCTGAATTAACCGATGCTCCACGAGACCATTTAGTAATATTGCCTGTACTTAATCCTAATTTTTTTAATAACGGGGAAGGTTTTTCGCCTTTTTCTTTGCATAAAGTTTGGAGTTTGTTATAAAACATAAAAGTAATTATTTCCTTTCTTGTTATTAAGCTAACATTTTCCCTGTGACAATTGATTCTAACCCCAGATGGAAGTGTTTTGAGATACGAATAAGAGTAAACGTAGAAAACGGTGTTTCGTAGGGAGATGTAACACCTATTTTAGTTAATTCTCTTGCCGATATACCGAGTTTATACAGATTATTAGCAATTACTGATGATAAGGTGCATTGCAACTCTTTGTATTCTTTGCTTGTCGCAATCGTATTGAGTATTTCCAATACAAGTGTAAAAGCGTCAGACCGCTTATACGATGTTTTTGTATCGTTAACAGTCACGCCGCTTCTACTGAATATATTGATGTTGCAACCTAAGTAATCTGCGATAATTTCAAGTTCTCCCTGATTAACTGCTGAACTCTTTTCTATGTCATCAAAGAATGTTGGTCTCGTGGCATACACATTCATTGCTTCTTTGTAAGATGTTGTGCTTATATTAAGCAGGTCGGGGGAATCTTTTTCAGCAAAAAAATAATCTACTGGAACATCGAAATAGTCAGCTAAAGCCTTTAATGTATCAGAATTTACTCCTGAACCATTTTTCCAACTCCGTAAATTGCCCGCACTATATCCTAAGCTACGCAAAACAGGTGTTGGCTTAGTATTGTTGATTTCGCATATTTTAATTATTTGGTCGTAAATCATGAATTTCTCCTAAACAAATTACAGGATTTTAACAAAAAATATATCACTTGTTCCCGTCATTCAATATTTCGTAAGCTTTATTGATACGAGCAGTAATTTGTGTGTTTTCTTCTTCGTGTAAAGCATCATTTAGGTCTGGGTGAAATGCTTTTACAAGTGTGTTTCTGTGTTTCTTTAATTCAGCAGATGACGGGTCATCTTCAGTATCAAAGAACATGATGCCTTTCGCCCAATCGTAATTATTTTCCGTGTGAGTTATTTCGTGTTTCATTTTTTGTATGCTTTGAAGTTTTTTATTTAACCCGAAATATTCGTTATCAATCATTTGTTTGAACATCTCCCTGAAAACACAAAAAACGGGCGGCTCATTCCAAGCAACTTTGTCACCTTGAATTTTAAAAGAACATTTTTGTCCTCTCGCAATTGTTGTTTCAGATGACGTGTTTTCAGTTGTAAAACTGAACTTAATATCACAAAGGACTCTATTGTTTACAAATCGTGCATTTGTACAATAAAGCCCTACACAGCTTAATTCGCTGACATAATATATATCTCCGAAACATAGCGGCAACCTGTTAGCTTGCCTGTTACTGATACAGAACATATTGTTTTTCCCATCTATAAACAAAGAACCATAAGAAGCTGTACAAGAAAAAGTTTTACTTCTTTTCTTGTTTTCTTCATAAATGGATTTTAAATACTCTGTGTCAGCATATTTCAGATTGATTTTAGATGGAATATATTTTTTGCATTTGTTGCAAATATAACCATCAGCGTTTTTTTTACATAACAAGACGATTGAACGTCTGCATAAACAGCATTCTTTTTTCATTGTTTTTCTTTGTCCTTGAATATAAGTCGTAACTTATAACATAGCCGACATGGACTTACATCACACATCGGCATACAGTAACTCGCTATTCTTTGATATGTGACGACTGCTACCGTGATAAGACACCGCTTACACCACGCACATAACGAGCGAGTTATAACAGGCTACCAATGAGCAACCCTAAAATGTCAGAGACCTTACATCATGCACCTAATATGCGAGTTGCTTCCTCTGATTGCTTCATACCTCGTTTTGTTATCTCACTTACGCTCCGCACGAACGTGCGAGTTACTTCGCAACAACTGCGCAACAACGTAGGCGATTATCTTACTTACGCCACGCACTTGACGTGCGGGTTGCTTCATGCCACTTTGCTTACAGATTGCAAATGTGTATATCTTACGCTCCGCACGAACGTGCGAGTTGCTTCCACAAGTATACTACCGTCAGCAGACAAGCCGCATCTTACGCCCCGCACGAACGTGCGGGTTGCTTCGCATCAATTAAGCACCGATTCCATCTGACACAAAACTTACGCTCCGCACGAACGTGCGGGTTGCTTCAGCAAATATGCACAATTGTGCGTGATGCCTGTACGGATTAAATGTACAGGGTTTGTACCTTACCGAGAGTTAAGCTACTGCCCGAAGGAAGAATTACGCCCACTTACTCGGTTTAAGGACGCTAAGTCGCCCTATTCGTATGCAAATGCTCCTGCTCTTTTATGTGAGCTTGCGGTTCGCACACGACACTGTTTTGAATGACTTAATTATAGCATAATGTATTGCAGTTGTCAATACAAAAGTATATAATGTGTGTAATTGATGTGCTTGTTAGGAATTGTCTTCAAGAGTCATCTGACCGTCTATTTCTGGTTCTATAAGACCCGCAGTACACATAATATTAAGCGATTTTTGGGGATTTTCTTTGTATAGCTTCTGAATGTAATATTTTTCTCGTTCAAGGATATTTTTGCCTTTTGGCACAATTTCCAGAACCTCGAATTTGTAATCACAAATATCAGAAAGAGGAAATCTTTCCGTGTTCAGATGCTGTCCCCAACGAAAAACAGGGTTGTATATTGTTTGCCCTACATAGAACTCATCAGAAGACTTTTTTGTGATTTTGTAAATATATCCTGCTATATCGGTTTCAAACATTTCTCTTGTAATGAAGTATTCCGTTTCTGAGTCGGGCGATAATTTTGAACGTTCTTCTTTAAGATATTGTTCTTTACAAGTGTTACTACAGAAACGCTTTTTAGAATATTCTTCTAAAGAGAACAAAGTGTTATGAAGTTCGTAATCAGAAAAACATATAGGCTTGCCATAGTATGTGCTTACAGTTGCGCCACAGCAATCGCAAGTGAAAGTTATTTTGTTGAAATAACGATTTGTGTTGAAGCAATGTTCTCCGATTATGACACAATACAAAGCACCTGCGGATAGTTTCTTGGAGTATCTGAAAGCAATATCTTCACCATATTGGCTTTTTATTATTTCTTTGAACTGTTCTCTGCTTTCACACACTAAGCAGTCCATTACAAGCTCATTATTAACAGTTTTGCTTATAGAAGAGTAAACACCAAAATCTCTTTCTTTTTCAAGATTTCTTTTTGCCTCTTCTTCCTCAGCAACTTCGTATATTCTATATATTATTTCAAGCATACAATGCCCTTTCATTTAAAAGAGGTAAGCCTTTATGACTTACCTCTTGCATCAACTCAAATCTTGTGCATTTCTTTGTAAACAGCCGCTGTCATTTTTGCATCTGCAAGGCTATCGTGCGCTGTTCCTTCAAAGCTGAGACCATAGTAAGCGGCGGCGGTAGTGAGTTTTTGCCATTTCCAATCATCACGAGCGTCATTCCATTCGCCGTATATCTCTGCAAATTCAGTCATTACATCGACAAGACGATTTTCTATTTTAATGCCTGCTGTCCGAAGAAAGCCTACATCAAAATTTACGTTATAACCAAGCACTGTATCAGCCTTATCGAAAATGCGTTGTATAGTGCTTCTGTATTCTTCAATCGTAAGGCAATCTTCTACCATTTCAGGTGCTATACCGTTAACAGCCTGTGCCTGTTCCCACGAATCTGTGTGCGTAGGCTTCATATATTCGTTGAAAAGCGTTTTCCCACTGTCAGCGTCAATAATAGAAAGCTGTAACACTTCATCATTTCTTGAATCAAGCCCTGTGGTTTCTGTATCAAAGCAAATGTTCATAACGTGTTTTCCTCTTAGTTTTTCATTAGTGTTGTGAATCTTGGTTTTTCTTTTTCATTGTTTCTCTGTTAGCAGAACGAAACATCATAAGCAACATTTCGTAAGTTGTAAATCTTTTTTGTTGCTTTTTTGCGTTTTTTACAGACCTAAGCCATGTGTAGTATTCACCGCAATAAGGAACAAAAACGCCAACATTAGAAGGTATTTCGTCTTTTACTTTTTCAAAAACCTCTTCTGGCATAACATAATAGTTATAATCGCCTATGAAGTTGTGACCGTTTGGGGAGTGAAAATCCTCAACAGATGATTTGATTTCATAGCAATAAAACTTGCCGTTTTCTATTCCTTCAGCGGTGTAGTTGTTAACAGGTTTGAACCGCATATAATCCACTCTTATCGTCTGTTCTCCACCGTAACAGTTAAAACTAACTTCTTTTGATATATATATCCTTGTATCGTTTGAAGGATTGAGATGTTTTTCCAATAAAGCGGATAGATGTTTTGTTATGTCTTTTCTGCTCATTTCCGTTCCTTACCCATTGTTTGTTTTATTCAAAATCATACAACCGTTATAACACTTCCATTGTTCTTCTCTCATGTGACGACAAATGCCAAGAAGCTCGCAGGTGCGGCATCGCTTTGGTAGTTTGTAAAAAGGAAATAACCTTACCATTAACGTTGTATACATAATACCTTTTTTCATTGAAAACCTCGTTTTCCGAGCATTATTCTTTTTCCCAATATCCATATAAGGAATTGTCGCCAGAATCAAAAGTATCATAGAAAAATCCGTCTTTACTGCAAACATAATGGTTTGCAACTACAAGGACATAAGTACCATTTGTATGTGTTTTTGAGAACTCCGTTACAGTTGGTCTTTTACTGCCTTTTTTATTGCTTATCGGACAATATTTATAGCCCAACTTTTTCAGAATGTGTTCAAACCCATATTTGCAATTCAAAGGGCTTTGTACTTCTCTGGAATAAGACCACATCAAGTCATAAGCTTCAAGCCATTCCATATTTTCTGCTTTGCAGATTGTTCTCACAGCACAGTCTCCGTACTCGTCTTTAAGGTCTAATTTGTTTGGCTGAAAATACTTAAAATACTTGTTTTTCATCATCTTTTGACCTCATTTGTTCTTTTTGTTTTCGTTTACAATAGCGGCAATACGCTTTTTAGCTACATCAGTATGATAGCATTCGTTTGTAACGTCTATCAGAACACCGTCATAATTGTTTCGGCGGTATATAACTGCTGTCTTACCGTTATGTGCCGTGCATCGTGTGCTGAACTCGCCTTTTTCACCGATAAATTGTTCTATCATTGCTATACAAGGAATTTTCAGCCATTCATTTGCATCTTTGTAATGCTCACAAAACTGAGAATTTCTTTTTCCGCTTTTAAGAGAACAAACATCTTTATGTAAACACTTCTCGCAAATCATAAGTTTTATCCTTCCTTATAATTATTGTTTTCATTGTCTTTGTTGTTTACGACACCAAAAATCTTATTAAAAAATTTAGCAAGTCCGTTATATACAATCGAAAAAACGAAACCGAGCATTAAAATTTTTAAAGCAAAATTTAATGAAGCGTCTGCGTTATTGATTATTTGTTCAAAAAAATTATCAGAGGAAAGATAAGCAATGATAAGCGTTAAGCACAGAAGAAAACAAGAAAAAATAATTGCAGTTTTTAAAATTTTTTTCATTTTGAGGTTTCCTTTCTTATATAGAAGTGCTTCCCTCCCCCAGAATTGCCAATACAGCATTTGTTTACAATTGAAGCAACAAAATGATAATCCGACTTTTCCAAGTTCAAATCTATGTCGCTTATACCCCAAGCAAGGCATTCTCCAGAGTAGTTGTCCGAGTTGACAAACAAAGAGAAGTTGTCTTTAAGAAATGATTTAAATATTGCCTCGTCAACTTTCCAAGACTCAGCATAGCATTCTGTAACCAGTACGGAAAGATAATAACCTACTATATTGCAATATATATCGGTTATGCCGAAATCTCTGTAGAGAGCATCTAACACATCTTGCCGACACTCAATGCCGAAAAGATTATTTCCACCGATGTATGTACGAATGACAGAACAGAGATGATACCCTTCAGCAGTTTTCATTCCATCTACAAGCTCTACCTGTTCTCCCTTTTTGTTGAAAGCAAGTATAGAAACATCAAGGTCTGCGCCATCTACGATTTTCCCGTTATATAAAATTTTCTTAGAACTATTAAAGGAATAATCGTAAGCAATCGTTTTTGTAGTATTCATAAGTATCTTTCCTTTCTTATAGAGACGTGCTTTCCTCACCAGAATTGCCAAGACAGCATTTATTCTTTGTCAACTCTTTTGATGGCATAAACCACAAGCAATCTTTTGTGTCCGCTTCTACCATCATATACGCAAGCGTTTGAGCAACTCTGTTGTCAGATATGTCAAAAAGTCCTTTGTTTTCAGAAATAATCCTGCGATATGTTTCTTCGTTAGTCAGTACGTCTTTGCAATATCCTTTCTCGATTTGCACACAAAGACGGTATTCTATGGGTTTACAATATAATGTAGCAAATCCGTAATCACGATAAAACGCATCAAGCACTTTTTGCCTGCATTGTATTGTATATTCGTTTTCATTATCAAAGGATACTTTAATAATGTCTGATATGTCGTATCCTTCTACCGTTCGCATTGTTTCTGAAAGATTTATTTCCTTGAACAAAGCGTTAAAAGCAACGAAGGAAATCATCACAGAAGTTCCGTTAATAATTTCATCGTTGTATGGTATGTCGGCACAGTTGAAGCAATAATCATACGCTATAGTTTTATTCATGATTTCTTTTTCCTTTCACGATACAGTCAGCACGTTGTTTTTTCGATGTAACACCAAGACTGAGGTGGTCGATTGATTGGTTTTCCGTTACAAATAAATTCGTTTAAATCTTTGGGTTGTTCGTAGATTTTAAGAAACGAAATGTGCCAACCGAAAAACCTCTTAAAAGCACTTTCTCCACCTATATAATTTTTTATATCCATAAAAGACAAACAACTTTTTATGCACAGCTCACAGTCATTTGGGTCATCTTCATCGTTAGCTGTTATTTTCAGATATTGTTCGCCGTCTTCGGGATAATCTTCATCTATCCAAACTTTTTGAATATCCTGATATGAGTCTTCTTCTTTATGAAATTCTGCTTCATACTCAGTAATGTAGTCGCAGACAAATTCTCCAATAATTTTTCCGTTTCCTTCCTTATCAAAGGCATTGTGACTGCGTTCGTCTATGTACGAGTACCTTTTCCCAGTCCAAAAATGCTTATTTTTATCTTTTGTGCAATATATGTAGCACTTGAAAGGCACGCTGATTTTCGGTGTGTTTTTACGCAGTTCAACCGTCTTTTTGCCACTCGCTATAAGTTCGCAAAATTGTGGCTTTAAGCTTATCATAATTTGAGGCAGATGAATAATGCTCAAAGGGTCTTCTACATTTATCTCCTTTATGCCACGAGATAAGAGATAGTGTACCGCCAAATTATTAACGTAGTTTTCCATGTTAATTTCCTTTCTTCGATGACATCAAATCTGGATTATCGAACGTGTTCTCTATAACTTTTGCTTCTCCGCTATCGCAAAAGCCGCTTTTGTCTACAAGGCTGTAATCTCTGTATTTTTTTGTGTATTTATGCCATACGTTTTGAACAAAGTCTCCTCTTCCCAACGAGCAATTAAGATATATTTTACTGCTGTATACACAGTGCTTTTCCAAAGGCGTAGCATAGATACAATTTTCACATCTGACAAGGTTGGAATTAAGAGATATTTGCGGTAACTGTTCACATATTCTTTTAATACAAGACGCACTTATAAGTGCGTCATCGCCATCGTTGAACAAACTCTCAGCGGCAAGCTTATCTATTGCTTTAACAATATCTCCTTTGTTCAGAAGAACTGTATCGCTCATAATCTTCGCTCCGTTCTATAATCTGTGAAGGTTATACCCGCCGACTCATATAAGTCTATGCCCTCTTCTTCAGCCATTTTTAACAAGTGCTTTTTCCCTATATCTCGGTCGTTGTAGCCGAGAGCCTTCATTTCATCTGACGCATGAGAAGCCTTGTCAAATTCACAGAACACTTCGTTTGTATAATCAAAAACTTGTTTTATTCTGCTGTTTCCAAAACCGCATTTATCGTTTAGCCCTATAGCAACACATAAACGGAATATGTAATAGATGCCACAGACATCGGGCTTATCCATTTGCTGTGCCGAAGGAGTGTTACAGTGTGTGACTTTTAAATAGTCAGTGTCTATATTACGGCTCTTTGCCATACGAAAAAGTTTCTCCTGTCCTGTTCCTATGTCATCGTACCCGTGCCTGCTTATTTTGTTTGGAGATAAAGATGCGTAACTATGAAATGTATCCATAGCTTCACCTATACAGAAGAAAGCATCACGGATTCTCTTGTTTCCAAAACCGTAAAGCTTTTTCAAGGCTAATGCAATGGCTATTTGATAACAAGCGTACATATCCATTATGTTACTGTTTCTTATAGCTTTTGCTTGACTTGTTTTATAAACATAAGAGCTTCCTGCAATGTGTGCTTTCATTTTGAATGTCCTTTCTCGTTATTTGTACATATCATCAACTAAAACATGAACATCTGGTAAAGAGATTATTACAAGGCAAGCGTGGCTGTACCAACTTTTGGGGTATAACTCAGCTTTAAGACCTTTGCTTTTCGCCCATTGTTCAACTTCAGGTCTGATGTCGTCTGCGGGCATATACGGAAGATACACTAAGCAACACTTTTTCTCTTTTGGATTCTTGTAAAGAAGCGGGTGGTCTAAATAAGGCACACTTTCACGAGGGTGCTTGAAATAGCCATAAGAGGCGTATGTTCCACTCTTCAAAATTTTTTCAATACATTCTTCGTTGCAATAGTATGAAGCCCGTGTGAATCCGTTCTTTACTGCAAAATCTTCATTAAAGAAATAGTATCCCACTTCTTCATATTTGCATCTGCGCCAATTAGCCATATTTTAAATTCCTTTCGCAGTTACTACCTATATTATAGCATTTTGTAATGCAATTGTCAATACAAAACTCAATAATAAGGAAAACAATATCAGCTAAATTATGCTTAAAATGATTTTAGAAACGAGAAAGACCTTCCTGATAAGAAGGTCTTTTTGTATTATATTATGTAGAAATATGTGTTTTAGCTTACATCACGGTACGAATTGCTTCTGAAGAATAGCTAAATACAAACTGACATGGTATCTTACACCACGCACCGCCGTGCGGGTTGCTTCCAAGCGGAATGCTTGATAAGGCAAACAGCAAGTTCACTTACGCCACGCACTTGACGTGCGGGTTGCGTTTCCCCACCTGCCCCTTCCACAAGGCAGTACAAATTCTTACGTCACGCACTTGACGTGCGGGTTGCTTCCATTTGTTGGTCTTTCTTGCGCCGACAGCGTTTTCTTACACCCCGCACGTTCGTGCGAGTTGCTTCAGCAAAATTGCACAATTGTGCGTGATGCCTGCACGGATTAAATGTACAGGGTTTGTACCTTACCGAGAGTTAAGCTACTGCCCGAAGGAAGAATTACGCTCACTTGCTCGGTTTAAGGACGCTAAGTCGCCCTAAAAACGTATTAACGAAAAAAGAAGTTGGTGAATATATCAGCAATTTCTCTTTATTGAAATTCCGTTATCTTCCTTTACAATCTCAGCGTTTATAAGATGAAGTCGTTCCTTGAAGAGGAAATACGTTTCTTCTATGGCTTCAATTGTATCAAGAGAGATATGGTAAATTGTCGTATCGGTATTTCCTTTTGCGGCTTTCTCGATAAGCGGCAAGGCATCTCTGTGTATTTTTATCTCATTAAGCATATCAAAGGTCACTTCCTGTTCAAAAAGTGTTGCTTCATACATATCGCTTAATGCTTGTTCGTCACTATCGGCGGTTGCAAGAATATGAGCGAAGGTTAAGAGCAGTCTATCCTTGCTTATAAGGTTTGTGCTATTATAGTTCTTCTTTGTTTTCGCTACTGCCATTTATTTCTTCCTCGCTTTCAGTATCTGCATAGTTGTCAAAGGAAACGGGATTAACCATGTTTTTTTCAAGCCATCTATCAAGCTCCCTCATAGGAAGTACATATTTTTTACTGAATCTATCGACTATATATCTGTCTGCGTTGTTCTCAATTAAAGGAAAGCCTTCTTCCTCTATCATCTGTTCCAATTCCGCAGGCGTGACGTTAAGCAGTTGCAGAATTTCGGAATATGTGTATACCTTCTTTTTTGTTTCTCGCTGTAGAAGGAACTCTTCTATATCGCTGACTTTAATTTTTTTCGTACCTTCAATGGTATAATAAGTGAAGACACCATCGTCTATCCATTTTGTGACTGTGGCTAAATCAATATTGAAAATGGAAGCTATTTCATTCGGTGTATAAAACTGTTGTTTACTTCTTTCCTTAGAATACCAAGCATTGAAATCCGATTCCTTGACACGAACGCTGTCGTACCAACGTGTATAAGAAGGTAATTCTATATACGGAAGACTTTCTTTTACAAGTTCAGTTACCGCAAGTCTGCCGATGTTCAGTATATTGGATATACCTGTACAGGTGTAATACTTAGTAACGTGCAAGGTTTCTTCGAGATAGCTGTCGATAGAAGACCGTAACACTCTATATGATGCACCAACACGAAAATAACCGACTACCTCAGTTTGAATTAAGTGCAATATAAACTTATTGCTTACACCCAACATTTCGGCGCATTCATCAACTCTTAGAAATTCTCTTTTCATTCTCTTTTACCTCGTAATATGATTTTTATTTTATGAAAAGAGGCAGTGTGATGTTGAGCAATCCGAGAACAAGCAAATGAACAGGATAGAAAGCTCTGAAAAACCATACAGAAAAGTTGTTAAGAGGTTTATTCATTTCATTTTTTTTGCTTTCGGTTTTACGATAATCTGTGCAGGTGTTTACGCACCACGCATAAATAATCATAAAAGCATCTACAACACAAATGGCATAGACAGGATTCTTGTTTAATATTGCAAAGGCGGCGATGCCGATACAGACAAAAGTTTTCTTTTTCTTTGCCCGCCGAGCAAAATCAAGAATGCCAATTAGGAATATGCCAAACCAACCGTAATCGCAACAAGAAAGATATGCGGTAAACATAAAAGCACACCATATTAACAGAGTGATTACGGAAGACACAAATCTTCCGATTTTATCCGTCTTAGTATTCAGATGCGTTTCAAACAAGCGTTTTACAGATAAAACAAACTTAGCATAAGCGGAAGAATGAATTATCACGAGCATAAGGAAACCTAAGAACAAGGTAAAACATACATTCTGGTAACGATAATTTATTGGTGCGCCTGCCGTCAGCAAATCAAAAGGAACTTCGCTGACTAATGCGATTATGCCAATGCGTAACAGATGTTTGGGTCTGCTCTTTGTATAATAGAAAGCTTCTATCATTAAAAAGACGAACAGAGGAAACGCTACACGTCCGATTGTATTCGTGACGACCCAAATCCATTCATCGACATACGGTTTTAAAACTGCCCCTAAGTGACTTATAAGCATAGTTATACAAGCCACCCATTTGCATAATGAAAAATACCCCTTTTTCATATTGCTTCTCTCTTTTTCCGTTATTAAACAGCTACGTTTGCCGCTAATGTTCCCTATCGACATAGAACAAGCTGTTAACCGTGTAACAGTTCACAATAATGGTCTAAAGACTCATCGTGAATCAATTCAGCGTTGCAGGACTGGCATTTGTCAGCCTGAGTAAGAGATTCATGACATATCGGGCAATAAGGTTTACCGTCAACCCAATAAGCGGGAATCTTTTTGTTCTTGCCTTTTGCGATTGCTTTTGCCTGTGGTGAATTTATGAGCTGACAATATCTTGAAAGAGAAGCGTCTTTCGCAAGGATAACACCGCAAGTCTGGCACTTATCAGCCTTTGTAAGAGGCTCGTGACATATCGGGCAACAAGGAACGCCGTCATTCCAGTAAAAGAAAACGGGTCTTTTTTTGTCCTTAGCTATATCCTTAGCAATAGCGAGTTCTTCATCTGTGATAGCCATAATTTTGCTCCTTTTATAAATGTGTTCCATACAAAGATTGAATATTTATCCAAATCCGAACAATATAATCTTCGTTTTCATTGCCTATATTATAGCATAATATGTTGCAATTGTCAATACAAAACCCCTGTACAGAGCTGTTAGAAAACACAAAAAGAGCGAAAGAAAGAGAAAAAATGCAAGAAAATGGAATCGAGCCGACCTGTGAGCCTTGCCGCTACCCCGCTTTATCAGAGAAAAAGACAAAATTCAAAGGAACAGGGGGGAACAAGATGTTTAAAATAAGTATAACAAGATATACTTTTATACATATATAACCATATTTTTCCTCAGACATATTATAATAGCAAACCTGTCGCAGAACACCGCCGCCGAGTTGTTTCAAACAAATTGTCAAAAAAATAAATATTTTTAATTCAATTTATTTTACAAATTTGTTGTAAATCATAATTTTTTGTATTGCATTTTGCGTTGAAATATGTTATAATAATTATTGTGGTACGTTATGATGGGAAACATAGTTGACTGTAAACAGTGTAGCGGCAAGTATCAAACTTGCCGCTGACAACTATGTTTAATGTATTGCATTTTATTGATTTCTTCATATTACCAATTTGTTTTAGCTCAGGCTTGTCCTGAGCTATTTTTTTATATATGCTTATCGCATATTTTTTTCCTTGACAATGCTCTTCCCTGTTTGAAACATACATATTATAAATGCCTTTAATTTAATTTGCATTGAATGGAACAATCGCCGCTCCGCTGTCGTGGTTTAAATTTGCTTTTTATACATATCTAATAGTAATAGTGTTTTTTACAGATGTGTTCTATAACAGGTTAATATGTCTGGGGCAAGACAGGGATTATTATAATATAAGTATATCTTGTTATACTTATATTGCTTTCAGGCTTGTTTCAGGAATGTGTTGCCATCAGACCTGTGCTTGCTCTAATAAAGGTGGGGTGGTTCTCTGGGAACACTTAGTTGTTCTATCACTTTGATAGTTCTCCCTGAAGGCGCAGGCTCGGAGCGGCAAGCTCTGGTATGTTCTTACTTCGGAATAAAAATTTTATTCCACGTTGGTAATTGTTATTTTCAGTTTACTTGTTCTCGCCCTCAAATGCTCCTGCTGATGCAGTTACTACTTTTTCGGAATAAAAATATTATTCCTGATTTGGAATTGTTTTTTCGACTTTGTTTGTTCTCTGCTCTTTCCTTAGTGCCTTGTACCGAGTTTGCGTTCCAGAATAAAAATTTTATTCCTGTTTGATAATTGTTTTTTTAGTATTAATTTTTTGCTTTTGCTATTGACTTCCTGCCCGCTTTATGGTACAATATATATGTAAACACCCGATGTAAGATTGATTTTTGATTTATTGTTGATGTTATAACGAAAGTGTTTTAAATAGGCTCTTGTAAAAAGAGTGTACACCGTACACCGCTCGTACACCGTTGCGTACACGCAAAGCTCCTCGCTAACGGCTTGTTTGAGCCAAATGTACGCCGTACACCGCAAAATGCGCATTTTTGATATTTGATGTTGATGATGAAAATAACATATTGATTGATGATTTTGTGCTTTGTTTTTTTATGATGAACGGGTGATTTTTACGATGATGTTTGAGCCTACGGTTCTTGAATGTTGAACAGCGTGTAGACTGACCGCAACAGCAAACTGTTGAAATTGCTTTTTAAGCAGTTCCTCTGTTGCCATTGTAGTCCTGTCTTATCGTTCAAATGAAAAAAGAAAATGATTTACCCCCTCGGTAGCCTTTACCGAGGGGGTATTTTTTAGTTCTTATCTTTCATACATAAATTGTTCTTTGAATCCTCTTTCAAAGAGTTCCATTCTCTTATCGGCGGCTTTTGCTCTTTGCCGCTCCTCTTCCATTTCTTTGTTTAAGTCATTGCAATGATAACCGTCATCATTGAATAAATAGTCTATGGTCTTGTCTTCATACTGTGCAATGTAGAAAACCAAAGAAAATTCACCATCTCCGCAATCAGAATAAACGTAATCTGCTTTGCCGAAATAGTCTTTTATGTCATAATGTTCTTGAAGCATCGACTGAGATATTGCTCCTTCAAAACATACGGCAAAACCACCGATTCTTCTTTCGTTGAGAATGTCGTTTAAAGTCTCTTTGTCTCCTTCATTTTCTTTTTGACTTATGCCATAGGTTACATCTTCAATTATCTCTGGAATCAGAAGCTCAACAGTTGTGTTTTTGTGTTTTACATCGTATGCGACTTCTTTTTTCATTTCTGCTTCAAGTACTTTTGAAAATACTGAAGCTTGCATTTTTGGTACTTCGTCTTGCCAATAGTCAAAAATGCCTTTTCCTGTACGGATTGCCTTTTCTGGGCTTATTCTGTAGTCCATACTGTCCTTATCATTTTTCGATAAGTGTACTCCTGTGAGGATTACCGTATAAATGTCTACCATTTCTCTGTCCCTGTGGTTGTTTGTTATATTAACGTTGTTCATAATGTTGCTCCTTTTTGTGTGCCTTTGCTACTTCTTTCAGCTCATTTGCAGTAATTTGTTCCATGTATTCGTCTACTCTGCTTTTTATTTCATCTGTAGCGTTTCTATTTTGCTTTACTGAGGCAAATATTGTTTCCGTCCAATTGCTAATACCCTTTTCGCTGTATTCGTGTTTCTTATCAAGCAAGATAGAAAGGATTTCAACGGTGCTGTTCGGATTCATTGCTATTTCGTTATAAATCAGACCGAACCTTTCATCTTTGTTGAGTGCCATTTCAAGAAGTGTTTCAGGTGGTGTTTTCAAATTTTCTGCGACACCTTCACGAACACATTCGTCTTCACTTTTTGAAAGATTGGCGAGTATATCAAGAGGAGTTATTTCACAATTTGCTATAGCTTCGATAAGCATATCATCATCTTCCGCATAATCTCTTACGAGTTCTCTGATGATGTCTTCAGTAACGTTGCAGTTGTTAACCATAAGCCATTGAACTGTTGTATCTTCACTTTTAGCGAGTATTTTCATTGTTTCTTCTGATATGTTTTTGTTCTGTGCAAGTGCCAGAAATATTTCATGTTGATTTTCTTCATCGGAATACTCCGCTGATGCCAAAGAATATAAAAACTCAGAAGGAGTCTGACTGTTTTCGGCGGCTTTTCTTTTTCCTTCAAAGGACATTGCCGCTATTTGATATTTATTCAAAAAGCTCCACATTTTTAGCCTTATCTTATTTTCGTACTCTGTTACAAGATTTACTCTCTCAGTAAGTTCTTCATCATTTATTTTATTGGCTATACTTCGATATTCTTTTTTGACTTCTTCAGACCAGTCACGGTAATCGCCGTATTCTTTTTCAAAGCGTTGCATCACAACTTGCTTTTTATTGTAGAACTTTTCTTCTATTTGTTCTGCTTTAAGTGAATATAAAGCATATCGGTACTTTTCTAAGCTTTTGTGACTTCCTCTGAGTTCACAATATGATTGTATCATTCTTAACAATTCTTTTTCGTATGCGTCTTTTCCTTCTTCGGCATATATTCTTGACAATTCTTCTAATCTAACCGAATGGTAAGGACAACTATCATTATTGCTCTTTGTTGATATGTATACGCCGTCTTTTTTTACTGTTATTCTGTTGATGTATTCGATTCCCACGTTTATTTCTCCTTCTGAATTTTCTCTTTGGTTTTGGTTTTATCTGATTGATACAATTGCTTGTATTCATTAGCGTGTATAACTACAGTATCCTTTAGTTCTGGTCGGTAGCACTCTACCCACAAAATTTCTTCAGGCATTCCTAACTTTTCGGCACTTCTTAACAGCTTCATAGTTGCTTCATATTCTGCTTGCCTGTCAAGTAAGGATATGAGTTTAGCACAATTGTTTTTATCATCAAGATACCATTCGTCATTGCCGCTTTCTTTTATTCTGTTAAATTCGCTACGCAAAGTGACGATTTCTTCTGGTGTGTATATCCTATGATTGAGATTGTTAATGAATTTTTCGCATTCACGCAGACTTTTTGTATACGGAGCGGTATGTGTAGCAAACAGTAAACCATCTTCATCAAAAGTTGGTGTTTCGTTTTCAGAAAGACTTTCAAATTTGCTTGCGGTATTGCTCAGACTCATACCGACTGTTCCAAAATCGGTGTACTGCTCATTATAGAAAACCACATAATGTGGTTCTCCCCCTGTAAGAATGTAGTCGTTGCCGTTCATATAACGCTGTTCGCCGTTTTTAAAGCAATTTTCTACAGGTATTTTTATATCCTCTCTGTCTATTTCCAATTCTGATTCTGCTGTTTCAATAAGGTCACGGTACGCACTGTATTTTAAACTGCGCTCGAATAAATCGTAAAGCCGACCCGCACAATTCAAATACTCGGAATCTGAATTAACAATCCCTTTGTTTAGCTTTGTTATAAGGCTGTCTATTTCTGATAATTCCGCTGTTGTATAAAGAGATTTGTAAGCATATCTTTCAAATAACGTTATGAAATCACTGGTTTCATAACAACGTGGTGTGACCTGCAAACACATTAAGTTATCGCCGTCAGTTGGTAGCCAATAAGCTTCATTCTGCTCAATCAGTTCAGAAGTGTTGAAAAGCACACAAAGGCGATAAGCGTTATTCATTGTGTTCTTATAATCTATTCCCGATGCGTAATACATTTTTATCTTTCCTTCCTGTTTTGAAAAACACGCATTTTTTGTTTTATTATTATATTTTCGTAAACAGTTTTTGCAAGGTCTGCAATATTGTTTTCCCCGTCATTTTCTATAGTCAAATCAATTAAACCATCGGTATGTGTTGAGGAAAATTTAATGCTATCATCTTTTAATCGTCTTTCCCATTCACATATATCAAAAGAACCACGTTGCATTGCTCTGTTTGTTCTTATCTTATCTGTAGTGTGAACAAAAACAACAAAACAGTTTTCTTTCCCATAGTAGTCTATATTTGCTTTTGCTCCTTGTACATCTGTTATAATGCAATAATTTTTGCCTATCGCCAGTTTTTGTTTTGGAGTACCGTAATACCACAAATCATGTTTGTTTCCAACCGATGTGTTGTATACTCGGTACTCTAAAAACATATTATCTTCTATCGCTTTTTCAAACATTTTTGTTGAGATAAAACAATAATCTTTTCCGTCCTGCTCCCCTTCTCTGATAGGACGTGTTGTGGTCGTTATGATGTTCTGTATATTGTAGCTTTCAATCAGTTCTCTTTGTATCGTGTCTTTCCCGCTTGCGGATTTCCCTATTATAATTGTTAGCATTCTCGTTCCCTCTTAAAGCGTAGTTTATCAATATGTTTCTTTATTTCTATTGTTTCTGAAGCTTTTTCGGCAAGGAACTTGTTGTCGCTTTTGGCTAACTCTAATAGTAACACATAAGGTGAACTACTATTGTTTAGCACATTGCGTCTCACCATCGGGTCTTCATCTTTTGAAAGCATCAGTAAATCTGCTTCATCTGTATGCTTGTTCCACGCAACCGCTCTACGAAACTCAGCATTCTTGTGCTTTGCATACTTTGAAAGCAGTTCTTTGTTATGGGTAAAATATAGGCTTCTGAGTTCGTAATCAGTCATTTTGTTTTTCCTTTTACACTTAACACTTATTGCGGAGCGTTGTCGCTCCGCTCAGTGCTGTATAATATCAAACGTGATATTCTGTTTTTACAAGCCAGTATGTTTCTGCCTTGTTTGCCTTCTTTGCGTCCTCAACACGCTTTTGCTTTTTATAATCTTCTTCAAGCTTCGTTATTTTTGCTTTCATATTAGATAATCGAGCAAGAGTGCTTTCGGGTCTTATATCCTTGTTGCACAGAGGGCAATGGTTGGATTTTATATATTTTCTTGCAAGTTTTGAACCACAGTGTTTACAACCAATGTATTCGCTTTTGCAATCGGCGTAGTGTATTTTGCGGTCTAAAGAATAATAATCTTGCTTTGCTTTTTGCAACTGCTTTTCTTTATCCGTAAGAGTCTTCGAATACTTACCGTCATTTTGTTTGAACTTTACCGCTACTTGCCTATAGAAGCCGCCAAGACCTTCTATATATTCTCTCGCTTCTTCTTCGCTGTTGAAGCATACATTTTTAAACTCTATTGTTCCAACTTCGTGGTGATAATCACCTTCGTAAATTGCGGCTTGGTTCACATAAGAGTATATTTCGCTCTTGTTTGTGGTTGTCTTAAATACATCATAATTTATTGTGTGTCCCATATTTTTCTCCTTTGGCTATCGGCTTTTTCATTACCTATATTATAGCATTTTGTAATGCAAACGTCAATACAAAACCTTTTGCGTGTACGATTTATAGGACACAATAAATTTATTTCTCTTTACCTTACTTATGGTTCACAAAGCCACATAACAAAAAAACGTCCTGTCGAATGGCAGGACGTGTATAAAATATATGTACACTTACTTGCACCACACTCTTGTGTGTGGTTGTTTCTCTTTATATTTCAAGTACGATATTTCGTTTGAACCTATTGATGTAATTCTTCCGAGTACACTTACACCACGTAGTACCGTGCGTGTTGCTTCATCATATTGACAGGAAGAACATAAAGCGATGCTATCTTATACCACGCACTTGACGTGCGAGATACTTCGCTTCAATTTGCCGCCAAAAGCTCATGTCACTTACGTCACGCACTTAACGTGCGAGATACTTCGGCTGATTAATAAGCACGACCTCAAGGATTACCTTCTTACGCCACGCACTAACGTGCGGATTGCTTCTGCAAAACATCAGAATGCCTTTAAATTTGCCGCTCTTACGCTCCGCACGAACGTGCGGGTTGCTTCTTTCTGCTGCAAACTCGTCAAATTTTGCAAGCAGTCTTACGCTCCGCACGAACGTGCGGGTTGCTTCAGCAAAATTGCACAATTGTGCGTGATGCCTGTACGGATTTTATGTACAGGGTTTGTACCTTACCGAGAGTTTGACTACTACCCGAAAGCAGAATTACGTCCACTTGCTCGGTTTAAGGACGCTAAGTCGCCCTATTCGTATGCGAATGCTCCTGCTCTTTCATGTGAGCTTGCGGTTCGCACACGGTTACTGTTTTAAATTCTGATTACCTATATTATAGCACAACGTATTGCATTTGTCAATACAAAACAATATAATATGTGCAACCAATAAGCCTTGTAGATTTATCGTTCCATTTTTTGTGTTTTTTCGTGTTCTTGTCCGTTCCTTATTGCAAGTGTATCGGTTGCACTTTTTGCAATGTCTTCAAACGAATCTTTTGACAGCTTAACAAGTGCCTCTCTGCTTACATTGTGGTTATTTATAATAGCCTTTTTCTCATCGTATGATGCGCCTGCAACCATTGAATCAAGCGTGTATGTAGGTGTCTTAGGGTTCTTTGCAACTGCAATTCGCACCGCTTCTTCCTTGTCTGTTGCAAGTTTATCTAAGCCGATACCTCTTTCAGCAACTGCGGCACGAACAATCCGAGACGAATCACCTGTATATTCCATCAGGAGATTGATATTATCTGTTACTCGTGCTACTGATTCTCTTACTATAGCGTTTTTGTCATGTGCAAGAACATCAAGCCCGTAGCGGAAGCTTGCCGCTTTTGCTCTGTCTTCAGGGTTAGGGCTGTTAAGCAAAGCCTCTTTATTTTCTTTTGCATCAGCCAATATATCGGTTATAGCAGTTTGAGCTAATTCCCTAACATAATGTTCTTTAGCTTGTGTCATTATGTCGTGTAACACTTCTATTGTTGTGCTGTTTTTTGTAACCAAAGAAAGTATTCTATCTGAAGTGTCGTGTGCAAAGCGGTCAATACTCATTCCATTATCAACCAATTTCTGAGCAACGGCTAAACGTACAAGAGGCGAGCTGTCTTTTGCAAGGTCGTCTAAGTGCATGGAGAAATCCATATTTGCTACAGAGCAGGCTCTGACTTCGGCATCACTGTGTTTAGCCAAAGTGTAAAGCGTGTCGAGCATAGTGTAATTGTTTTGTGCTACAACACGAGCAACGTGTGGAGAAATATCATTAGACAACTTTGCAAGTGTTAAAGGGTTTGTTGTCTTTTCGGCAACCATTGCTCGGATTGAAGAACTTTCATCAGCGGCAAGAGTGTCAAGAGCATAACCGTTTTCTGCGAGAGCCATACGAACACGGGCATCTTTGTCGTGTGCAAGCTTTTCAGGCTTATATCCTCTCCTTGCCGCTTCTGCCCTGTCTTCCCAATTGTCGCTTTTAGCGAGTTTTGCCAACTGTCTGTTTTCTTTGAATTTTTCAAACATAATATTTTTTCCTTTCTATTTTAAGCCTTTCATCTGTCAAGATGAGCGGCTTTTTTGCTTTCGCTTTTTTGAGAAAGTTTTTCTTCCGTTTCGCTTGCTACTTCACGTACCTCTTTGTATTTACTCTTTTTGAGTTGTTCCAAAGCATATCCCTGACGTGCTACTTCTTTTAGGACAGAAGGAAATTTGTCTTTACAAAGTATATCAAGAGCATAGCCCTGTTTTGCCACTTCTGCTCGTACCTCAGACATTACATCTTTGCAAAGAATATCGAGAGCATAACCGCATTTTGCCGCTAAGATACGGTTGTTACTGTCTTTGCTTGTAGCAAGGTAATCAAGTCTTTCCATTGCCGTGCTTCGTACACCAGTATCTTTGTCGTCTTTCAGTTTTTCCAAGCCGTAATAAGCATTGGCAACCGCTGTACGCACTTCGGGGCTTTCGTCATTTACGAACTTACTCAGATTGCAACCTCTGCGAACAGCTTCAATACGGCTTTCTACAAGAGGGCTGTCGATAAGTATTTCGTTGTATTTGGTATCAAATGCTTTTATAAACTGATTTGCATAACAACTACCTCTATCGAAAGCAGTTCCAAATATTTCTTTTCTGCCGTGTAAGATAAGCTCCGCAGTAGGTATATTATCCTTGTTCATATAATTGGTAAGTTCGAGAGCCACTTTATCTGCACAATCAATGCCAATGTGCTTGCAGGTAAGGTATGTAGCAATCAAAGACTCAATCTTCTGCACCTTTGCGGAACTTATATCATTGGATTTAATGCCTGTAACACTTTGCGGCGCAGACGCAAATATTCCTGCCGCATCTTTGTATATAGCATTATAAAGATTTTGAGATATAGAAATATCTTTGTCAAAATCGAAAGTGGCATCTTTTCCTTTGAGTGTCGTTGCTATAGCACGTCCTACTTCCTCAGCGTTTTCTACGCCTTCGGTAAGAGGCTTGCGAAGATTTACTATTAAATCATAGTTGTCGTTGGCTCTATCAAGAGGTCGTGTTTGAGAAATATCATAAACATAACCTATGGTATAGCCTTTGATTTCATTTAGTTTACCCTTTTCGTTAAGCTCCCTCATCATACTGTCGTGCTTACGCTTATAGGTTGTACTATTGCTATCATAAAAAGCTGATGAAAGGAACTTATCAATGTCTTGTTCGGAAGTCAGCGTGACGGCTAACGGTCTCCATATTTTGATGCCATTTTTTGCTTCACCGACAATAAGCGGTCTTTTATAGTTTTTAAACCAATCGTTGCTACCCTTCACAGCTATTGCATTAGGACGCTGTTTGTAAACCATAGCAATATTGTTAAGAGAATATTTTGAAAGGTTTGCCTTTAAGTCAAGAAAATTTGTATAATCTTTACTTTCAAACATTTTGAGCATACTGTCGTATGTCATTTGACGTAAGATTTCGTTGTTTTTTGCTTCACCATATTCCTTGATTGATACAACAGGAACGTTGTATTGTTCTGAAACAGCTTTCCTCAACGATTCCTTATCGTATGAACCGCTTGCATCAACGTCAAGAACAACATTTGCATTAAGTTCATAATAGTGGCTCATATAGTCATAGGTTTTTTCATCAATGAGCTTGTTTTTATAATCTTCATTGATTACAGACACACCACTTTCAATGATTTCGTCAATTTCAAAATCTTCTCCCGCTCTCAGAGCCGCTTCTTTGCTTGCGTAGTAATCCTCTCTTTCTTCCTCTTCTTCTTTTACCATTTCGGCAAAATCTTTTTCAACTTCCCTTGCTACATTATTACGCATTATTTCGTAAGTGGGTAGCTGTTTGAAATCGTATTCGATTCCTCTACAGGTTATCTTTTTTGTTTCCATTTTAATACCTCTTATCATTATTTTAAAAATAAACTTCTGTTATTTTTTGTTCTGTTTTATTAATGGTTCAATAAGCCACATTGCAAGCCTTAACGCATCATACAGCTATCTTTCGATGCCGATTTTGCCTTTTTCTTTGCGTTCTTTAAGGGCTTCTTTAGCTTTTTGGCTTACGCATAATTCCTCGTCTTTTAAAAGCATAACAAGCGTTTTATAAGGGGTGTTTCTGTTTCCCGCAACAGCTTGACGAACCCATTGGGCATCGTCCTTTGCAAGCTCCTTCAATACGGCTATTGGAGTATTTGAATTTTCTGCGACATAACAACGAACCCGCCATGCGTTATCCCTTGCAAGCATTTCAAGTATTTCAGCAGGCGTGTATACATTCTGTGCAACAACCCAACGAACATAGATACTTTCATCTACAGCAAGCTGAAATAATAATGCGACAGACGTACTCACGTTATTTGCAACATTTGCACGAACACCGACATATTTATCAAACGCAAGAGCTTCAAGAAGAGTGGCGGGAGTATCAGCTCTTTGAGCTAACACCATTTTTGCTTCATAAGATAACTCTTTTAACTCTATTGTGTCTTTCATATTGTTTTTCCTTTCTGAACGCAGATTGTCTTTGCATTTTATTTATGGTTCATAAAGCCACATAATAAAAAAAGCCTCTCTCCTATTTAAGGAAAGAGGTTTTTGAATTTATGTATTTGTTTAGGTAAACAGATACCTGTCATACGCTATAGCTCTTGCTTCATTCAAAGCAATTGCAACAATGGGGTCTGATTGTTTAGGATTTTCTATGACAGCGTTTACTGCTTTCTCACATAATAATAAAAGGTTTTCATCAAGTAACTCTTTATCTTTTATGCCATCTCCTATTATTTTCTTTGATATAGGGAATCCGTAGTTTTTGTACATTTCTTTAAGTTTATCATCGGTTATTGTTATATTATCGCAGTCATCGTATTCGCCGTCAATAATGGCATTTGCCTTACATATCAAAGGTGCGGCTCGCTTTTCTCGTGAAAAATATGTGAAGAACGCATCTATAAAACCCATATTAATATTATATTGAAACTTTTCTTCGACCAAGTATTGTATAATTTCATCACAATGCTGTTCTATATAGATAGCGTCTTCGTCATCACATTCATCTATCGGTATGGTTGATGATAATACAAAGCCGCCTTCATTAAGCGTTTTAAAACATAGACCATATTTTCTTATCAGATTATCAATAGACATAATTACCCCCATGTATTAGTTCGTTATCGAATTTACTATATTATATCATTTTGTGTTGCAAATGTCAACACAAAACAAGCGAAGGATAAATTTTCGGATAAAAAATCCCATTTGCATTGAACAAACGGGATTGTATTTTTTCATTGTATCAAGTTTGGCAGTCGATATTCATTTCAAACATACCAAAATACTTATATTACACACTGCCGTGTGGGTTGCTTCTCGGTGAGCTTTTCTTCAATGTCTATGTAAGGTCTTACGCCACGCACTTATCGCCATTTTGCTCAAGTATGGACATCTTACGCCCCGCACAAACGTGCGTGTTGCTTCAGCAAAAAATGCACAATTGTGCGTGATGCCTGTACGGATTAAATGTACAGGGTTTGTACCTTACCGAGAGTTAAGCTACTGCCCGAAAGCAGAATTACGCCCACTTGCTCGGTTTAAGGACGCTAAGTCGCCCTAATCGTGTGTGAATGCTCCTGCTCTTTTGTGTGAGTTTGCGCTTCGCACACGGTTACTGTTTCAAATTCTGATTACTTATATTATATCATTTTGTATTGCATTTGTCAATGCAAGGCTTTTTGTCCATATCACATTCTATAGAGAATTTCTTTTATATCAGATTCGGGTATCTCTTTGGCATAATTGTTATTACCAAAATTCACTATTTCCCCGATTTCGTATTGAAATACCATTCTGATTTTTCCGTTACGAACTTTTTTATCAGTGTATAGCTTTTGCGTAAGAACAGATTTATCAATGTAGTCGGGAACAAGCACAGGGAGCTTTGCTCTCTTACAGAGGCTTATTATACGTTGCACGTTATCGTGAGAGATATACCCGTATTTTTCACCGAGAAGAGCCTGAGCAATTAAGCCTATTGATACGGCTTCACCGTGAAGAAGGGCGTAATCGCTTACTGTTTCTACAGCTCTACCGACAGTGTGACCGAGATTCAAAACCTCACGCAGTCCTGATTCACGCTCGTCTTTCATTACTACCTTATATTTTACCGCACAGTTATGTTCGGCTATGTATTCACAGGCTTCTTTGTCATTTACAAGTATCTTTTCAATGTTGTTTTCAAGATAACTGAACATCTCACTATCAGCTATACAAGCGTGTTTAATCGTTTCAGCCAAACCGCTTGATATTTGTCTCTCAGGCAGTGTTTTCCACGCATCTATGTCAATATAAACTTTCTTTGGCTGATTGAATATACCTATGAGATTTGTTGCCAAAGGTGTGTCTACTGCTGTTTTGCCGCCCACTGAAGCATCTGCCGCCGCAAGTAGCGTAGTTGCATAGTTGATAAATGGAACACCCCTTCCAAACGTTCCTGCAACAAAACCTGCAAGGTCGCTGACAACACCGCCGCCAACTGCAATTACACAGCAGTCACGGCGATAACCTTTTTCAAGCATTGAGTCCTCAACAAATTCTTTCATTGCTCTGGTTTTTGATTTTTCTCCGTTTGGTATAACAAACATATTGGCATGATAGCCTGCGTTGAGTATTTTGTTATATATTTGTTGAGCGTACAGCGGAGCAACAATGTCATCTGTTACAACAGCAAATTTCCTTACATTGCCGCTAAGACCGTTTTTTATATCGTTTATCAATACGTTTGTAAGATTTCTGCCTATTTCAATTTCATACGAATCATCAACTGTTTTCTTTAAATCACAATGATATATCATATTTTCTCCTCTTATTGCATATAGCCGCTTTATCAATTGTAGAATTTGCTTTTTTGCCCTAATTATAACACAGCAATTTGTTGAACGTCAACAAAATTGCTGTGATTGTGGCAAGATTGATATTCTTTTAAAGAATGTTTGCCATATAAACGAGTAATGATTATTGTGCATAATTTACAATGTATATTGTGTATTTTTTTACAAACAGCACAAAGAAAACGTATCATTTAAATGTTGCAAATCCGTTCGTTTTGTGTTATAATTGAGATGTCAATAATATTGAGTGTTCGCTTAAATTTTATCATAAAAACGGCGGTACATGAATACATATTATTCGTGTTAAACAAACCAACCTTAGATGCAAAAATGGGTTAGCGTCTGAGGTTGATAAAAAATTATAATTCTGCTTGACTTTTGGTTTGTTTTGTGATATAATATAAAGGTCGTTTTTGAAGTATTTGTGCAAAAAAAGAGCGGAAGAATGGATTAATAGCCACCCTTTCGCTTGGAAGAAGCAGAGAGCAAAGCCATAGGTTCTAAATACGGACTTTGTTTTGCTTCGATAAATTAAGCTACATAGATAGACTCCTAAGACACTCTTTACATATCTTTACGTATATGTATATACATGAAGAAGCACAGACGAATCCCTTTGAGTCTTATCTATGATGAGCATATTGTCACAAATCTTTTCGATTCCGATGATATTGCTTATTGCTATCATACACAATGCGAAAGTAACCAAAACGGTTATTATGCCAAGAGTATTGGCATCTAACTGCGACGACCCCGCCTCAGTGTAAATAGCAGATAAGAATTGCAGAAAACAGGCTGTTAACTCTGTCATTTTATCATCCTCCTTTCAATTAAAACTGAAAGGGTGACTCTTCCGCCCTTTATGAGAGATTGCCCTTCTCGTAGGATAAAGCAAACCCTTTGGGTGCTATTATATCATGAAAGTTTGGAAATGTCAAGAGGTTTGTCTATAAAACGTAATAAATTTTTATATAAATTTGAAAATTCCCTTACTGAATAGGTAAGGGAATTTTTTATGCAAGTTATTATTCTTTCATTGCTTGACCGCCCTGTAAAAGTTATCTTTTTCAAATCTGTTTGCTACGGGGTCAGATAAAACAAGGTATGCGTGATTTCGCCATTTTTCACGCAAAGCCTTTTGTTGATGCTGATATGTGCCTTTAAGTTCATGTTTTCTTGACGTGCTTACTTCGTTATACCACCACATATACTTAATCAATTTTGCATGAGCATACCAACTTTCACACCATTTAAGTAGTTTTTTACAATCGTTTTGTAGTTGTGATTCATACCCACATTTCCATTTGGCATCAAGTCGGAATGTATATCCCCACCAATTTCCATCTTCGTCCTCAAATTGTATAAGAACTGGACGTAATCTTTGAACTATTTCTTTGATGTATTGTGGCACATCGTTTTGTGTTAATAAACAAGCTTTTCGGCTCATTGCGTTTCCTTTCTGCTCTCATTATATCATTCTGCTTTTATAGTGTCAATGCGTCAAAAGTAAGCTGAATCATATCGTTTTCCTTTTCCATCGGCTTTTCGTTATCAAAGAAACGGTATTCGTCAGGATTGCTGTAATAAGCATTTACTTCTCCTGAAGCTCTTACCATTCGCTGAGACAGGTATCCGTGAATGTAGAGGTTTTCTATGGACTTGCATCTGGATAAAGCGACATATAGCTGTCCGTTTGAAAAGATTTCGGGGTTGAGGTTCATTTTGTCGTAGGTTTGTCCTTGTGACTTGTGAATAGTAACAGCGTATCCCAAGCGCATCGGATATTGCACCGCAAAGCCTACTTCGTCTCTTTTTATTGAAAGAGTTCCTTTGTTATTTTTGAGCGAATACATATACTTAGAAAACTTCTTTTTCCCTACAGGCACGACTTCTTCGACACCATCAAAATCGACATATATTGTATCGTCTTCAAATGCAACGACAGTTCCGACAGAACCGTTTTGATAAAAACAATTTGTGGTGTCGTTGCTTGTCATTACTACTTTTGCACCTATTTTAAGTTCAAATACATCTTCGCACAAACGGTCTTTTTCACTTACTTCGCCGTTGTATATTGCATTGCTCTTATATAGCTTGCCTTTCAGCTTTGCCAGTTCTTCGGCGTTTTTAGCGGCAACAGTCTGATTGCGTCCGCAGACCCATATTGCGTCTTTAATCTCTTTTTTACAAGAGTACCGCTTGAAGAAGTCAAGGCAAGAAATATCGCCTTTCTTGCATAAATCCAATGCGTGACAAAATTCTGCACTTTCCTGTCTCATTATCTGAGTAAGATTGCAGAGCTTTACGCCGAACGACCGCCAGTATTTTGATTGGAACGCATATCCTGCGCCCACATCTTTTTTGTAAAAGCGTGTCAGAAATTCTGATTCATTTGCTTTGTTGTTTATAACGGGAGCAAGCTGAAAGAAATCACCTACAAATACAAGCTGTATAGGGTTCTTTCCTGCGTTTACTCTTACCTTGTTCTTTTGCTTAACGGCTTTCATAACCTTATCAAAAAGGTCAATACGAACCATAGATATTTCATCTATAAGCAGAACATCGCAGTTTTCAAGGAAATCAACATTTTTAGCGTTATTGAAGTCCATACCGACTCTTATACCAAACTGTGAGTGTATGGTTGCGCCACCGATTTCGTTTGCCGCTACGCCTGTAGGAGCGGTCTTTATAAGACTTATTTTTTCATTATCGCAGTAATCGGAAAAAGCATTTACAAGGTATGATTTTCCCGTGCCTGCGTTTCCTGTGATAAAAATATTTTCGCCGTTTTTCAATCTATTGAAAACAGCCTTTTGTTCGTCATTAAGGCTTGCGTAAATTTCTTCGTTTGTCTTTCGTGTAATCAACGCTTTTCTCCTTTTTTATCAAGCTGTCGCTGTCAAGATATTCGCCCATTTCAAGTGAATTTTTTCTTTTGTAATCGTAGAACTCAATCAGAAAATCTCTTAATTGTCCGTTGTTCATACTCCGTATGTAATCACCATTTGTTTTCGGGTTATTCTTTTTTAGTATCATTTTTGTGTATTCCACCACATATTGCGGTGGATTTCGCAAATTGGCTATCCATTTGGCAACAGTATCTGTTCTGATTCCTAACAAATCGGCAAGCTGTACATAAGTCAGTCCCGATTCTTTCCAAAGCTCTCTGAATTGTTCGGAAGTTGTAACTTCTTTTTTATTCTCTTTCTCTTCCATGTTTTTATCCGTTCTTATTTTTAAATATCTCTGCGGGTATTTCCTGCTTTGCTTCGTAAATAACATTGTAAACGAGATAAATTGTTGACATACCTGCGCCAAACAAAATCTGTGTAAAGCTGATTACCTTACCACCGTTTTCGTTAATCAATTTTACTGCTTCGTTTACTTTGCTGTCTACTTTATTTTTCTGAACATCTGAGTATGTTACTTTTACAGTCTTGATAAAACGTGTTGTATTTTCCATTGTGGTTACCTCTTTTTCCCTTATGCAGAAATACGGCATAGCGATTGTGAAATTGTCTTTCCTTGCTATGCCGTATATTACATTTTGCTTTTGTTACGTTCTGTTGTTTCCCCAACCACTGTTGTTATTATTTCCCCAACCGCCATTGTTCTGTGGTGGCTGTGAATTATAAAAATCAGTGTTGTTATAGCCGTTATTGTTGTTATAACCGCCATTGTTCTGTCTGCCGTTAGTTTGCCGCTTCAGTTCGTTTGTATCGCTGTCTTTTACGTCATCAATCGAAAATAATGCGTTAAGGCAATACTTTCTTGCGTAGCTTGATGCTGTGCCAGTACACTGGTCTGCTGACATCTGCTTGTGCTGTGCTTCCTTTGCAAATGCAGAAGTCTTTATTTCCTCGCCGTTTTCGCAATTGATAAAGTGAGCGATAGCCTTAACATAAGTGTTCGGTCTTGTAACGACACCGTTGTTGCTCTGCTCTGTGATTTCGCCTATGGTTTCGATAGCATCTTCCATATACAGAAGACAGTTGTATTCGATACATAACGGTTTGACAGCTTCGAGTATTGATTCAGCATTTCTGTACCAATAGTCGCCGCAATCGCAGTACAGATTCTTTGGCGCATTCAATGTTGCACTTATTCTTGCAAGCTTTTCATAGGTCTTTAGCTTGTTGAACTCCTCGTTCATCTTCGGTATTTCCTTTTTTGTCGGTGTCGGACGCTCTGCGTTGTTGGGAGCGGGCGGTTCGTTCATCGGCGGTGTAGGAACAGGTGCGTTATTATACCTCTGCTGAGAAGGCTGTGGTGTTCCTCTGCTCCCCCACTGTGCAGGTGGCTCAGGTGGAAGCGGCGGTGCTTCGTACTCTCCTGAAGGTACAGGCGGTACGTTGTTCTGCTCAGGCTCATCGAAAGGATAACCTTCATCGTTGTATGAGCCGTTGCTTGTGGTGACGTTCTCTGTCTTTTTTGAGTATGCCATATTCATTTCTCCCTATAGAAATATTGTAGGCTGAAGGTAACTTTCCCTTGTTACCTTTTCTTTTGTTATATGTATTATAGCACATTTACTGCTCAATGTCAAGCAATTGTGGCGGTTTAAGGTAATATTTTTACCTAAATTTTTCTTTAAGTGCCACAATATCGTATGATATAGAATCATCGGAATAATACTTAATTTCAAGTATGCCCGTTACTTGTTTTCCTTTCTTATCAAGATATTTTTCGTATGAGGAGTCGCCTCTTATCGTGTATTCTTTATCTTCATATACAACAGTGATACGATTTTCTTCTTCAGTGTGCATAGGCGCAAAAAAAGAGACATATCGAGTCCATGTAAACAGCCCCCAAAAAGCGGCATCGCTATGTGAACTGTTAACAATCGTTACATCAACATTTTTGTATTCTTTTCTTACAACACTTGGCAAGGAAGATGCAAAATATATTAACGTTGTTATTAAACCCGCTATGATGGTTGTTATAAGCAAGATAATAAACGCTCTTCCCGCTTTAAGCTGTGCTTCGTGATTGTTACCTACCGCTATCATGGAAGTGAAATCTTTCTTGGACTTCTCTTGTAATATTATTTTGATAGTACCTGCAACTATTGTTGCTACAATAAGTATAATAAATATTATTTCCATTTGTTTTTTCCTCACATAGAATAACCGAATATTAAGGAAGCGTAAAAATACATTATCAATGTTATCAAGCCCCCTAAGAAGACTATTATGAACAAGGACGAAAATATTATTTCTGCTTTTTTTTGTGCTTTACGATTGTTGTCTAACACTGCCATTGAAACGACAGCTAATGTTGCTATAGTCAGTAGCACAACAAGGAGTGAAAGAAGAATTACTTTCATTTATTTTCCCTATTTGATGTTGCTCGTGCTATGTCGTTGTTTGAAACCGCATCTACAAGTGTCTTAATGTTCTCAGTCATAACTTACCTCATTTTTGGTTTCTATTTGTTTAATAGGAGTTTCGTCTGAAATGCCTTTCATTAGATTACTAATTTTAAACATTTCTGCTTTTGGAAGTTCTGTAGGCTTTTCTCCTTCTTTAAGACTTCCAAAAATTTCGTGTTTCTGGATAAATGCTTTCATCAGCATTTCCTTATCCTTTTCCCATATCCGCTTATAGAAATCAAAAAGAAATTCTATTTCAACTTTTTGAATAGCCGTGCAGTGTACAACCATACGATTACGGCAAAGCCTGCCGCTTGAAGTATATCGAATGTCGTAAATTTCGTCTGTGCTGTTGAGTACCTTATAAATGGTTTGATGAAGAATGCGAAGTTGTTCTTCTCCGTGGTATTTGAGTTCATAGTCATAAGAAGCAGTGTCCTCGTCATCTATATCATCGAGAGATAACTCGTACTTCTTCAACAACTTGTCAAGGATAGCCTGTGCCTGTTCCCTTTCTCCCCCCACGCCTTTAAGAGAAAGGTTGTATATTTTTTTGAGACGTTCTTTCTTGTTATCCATAATACACTCCTTTATACTGCCTTTCTGAAATCAGACAGTATGTTAGCAATCAGAATGTCATCTTGTATGATTTCTTTGATATAATCTGAAAAAGCATTATCGTTGCTTTTACCTGTGCTTAAACCGTCACAGCCATAAAACCACAAAAGTATTCTATCATCAAAGGAAAGCTTTTGTTTATTCTTTCTTATTCGGGAAATTTTGCTTTGCATTGTCCCCAAGAAATCTTCAAGGCTGTTTGTGGTAATAGCTCTGTTTATGCCTCTTTCAAGTTCGTTGATTTTACTTTCGAGTAAAGTAAAAAGAAGAAGCGCCAATTTATGATGCTTTTCCTTTTCATATATCGGTTCTATGTTTCGCAGATAGAAATAAAGAGAGGGATATTTCTGACATAATTCTTTATTGTACAGCGGTGATATAATTGTCAGACTGTCATAATGGTAATCTGTCTTAATATGCCTGATGTCTTTATACCTATCTGCTACACAGAGTATGAAAGGTTTTATCATATTACTTTCTTTCGTTGTCGTATACGATATTGTCGATTTTAAGCGTTCCCTTGTCATTAACAACGGTGAAGTCTGCACTTTTGGCTGTGTCGTATATATCCATATACTCTACATAAACAACGGCACTCTTCTCGTCTGATGACGTAATCTTTGCCGATGAAGTATCCCACTTGTTTTCACCTGCTGACATTGAATCGGCAATCACTTTGAGCTGACCGCCATCATCAACAAAGAAAGGAATAACACCTTTAAGAGCAACGCTGTAAAACAGCTTTTCTGCGCCGTCTGCTGTGAAATACTTTTCAGTATCTTCCTGCATTTCTTTTATGCTCTTATATGTCTTTACAGGTGCATATCTGAAGCCGTTTTCGTCCTCTGGCAGTGTGTTATAATCGTAATTTTCTGTTTCGGGGTTGCAACGAAGATATATGTCATAAAATGCTTCTGACTTTTCAATCAGTGCGGGCATCTGCTCGTCAACAAGAGTTTCTATAGATGCGTTTTCGTTCGGAGCGGTAGTTGCTCCGATAGATGTTTCGTTGTTACCACTGCAAGAGCAGAGGCTTGTTGTCATAGCGGCAAGAGCCGTGATTGTTACGATAATCTTCTTTGTAAATGTGTTCATCTTTTTCTCCTTTTAATCAGTTGAATATATAATAATGACCGATTTCGCTGTATGTTTTCATAAAGCGTGAACTTGCGTTACCGCCTATAAGAAGTTCTATAGCGGGGTCAAAGATATATGTTGTTCCATTTATGTCTATCTCAGCCCATGTATGTTCTCCTGCTCCACCACTCGGATTGGTGTGATAACCATAAATCATGCGTGTTTCAAAACCAATAGCACGAGACATATATGTAAACGCACCAGTAAAATCGTAGCAAATACCATAGCCCTTTTCAAAGAGGCTCATAGCATAAAGCTGTTCGGCGTACTGCTTTTTGTTCTGAGGGATAAGAACTACTCTTTCTGCATATCTGTACTGCATAAGATAATTATATATTGCTCTCAGCTTATCGGCATCGCTCATATTATTCTTAATGAGTTTATCAAGCAGAGGGAATATAACATTATCAAGAGGCTCATAGCCAGATGATATATATTTTCCGTTCTTTACAGGCTTAGGTTTGTCTTCTTTTTTCATAGAGCTTGTTATAGGAACAGGCTTAGGAGCGGGCGTTGTAACCGTTGTTGTGGTAGTAGTTGTTACAACAGTAGTCATTACAACCTTTTCTTCACTCAGATAATCGCTGTGAATAAAAGTGCCGTCCTTCAGCTTATAGTATCCTGTATCTGTTATAGCGGTTACTGTAACTTCGTCATTTATATCGTACAGCTTAACGGTTTCAGCACCGAGAACTGCTTTCTTTCTGCTGTAACACGATACCGCAAGATACTTCTTTCCTTCAGCTTTTGTTTCCGTCCATTCGGGAACGGGCTTTGTAGTAACAGGTGTAGAAGTCTCAGTCGCCTTTGTACTCGTAACGGTTGTTTCGACAGGCTTAGTTGTATTTGCCTTCGTTGATGTTACCGATATGCTTGTTGTTTCTGCTTCCGAAGTTGAGATGCACTCATCAGAACTGTTCGTTGTAGCGACAGGCGTTACTTTGCGATTGTTCTCAACATAAGAGGGAGAGTTTTTGTTTGCATTGTTTGCACAGCCGCTGAAAGCTGTTACAGCCATTATTGCAGTTAGCGTAATTGCAATTATTCTTGTACTTTTCATTTGTTTTTGCTCCTATAAAAAAGAAATACTCTTGTAATCACGGAGATTACAAGAGTTTGGTAATATATATATAAACGACAGTTGTTGTCGTGAATCCCCTGTTTTCTCTTTTGTTACGTTATTTAGAGTGCTTTTTATTGACTTTTCCCTTGTCAATTCCTTTTTTCAAGCATTCTTCGCAGTATGTATGCCCTTTCCCGTCAGGCAATATATTTACCGCTTTTGCCGCTTCTTGCATTGTGGTAATCTGGTCGCTTCCCATACAACAGCTTGATTTACCACAACCCGAACACTGCACAGTGTATTGATTTGTGCTTTTACTCCACCATATTGGCATTTTTCCACTTCCTTTATTTTAGGCTTCCTTGTGCAACTGTTCAGCCATGTTTCGTATTTCATTAAACTCTTCTTCGTCATAATCTTCATTTATCGTAATAGTTGTATTGGCATAAGCACGAAGGTCAAGATTTTTTGTGCTGTAAGCAAGCCAGATAAGGTTATTTGCTTCTTCAAGACTTTTGGTGAAGACGTAAATAGGGTGTTCTTTATCTCCAACAGGATTGAAGCATATAACATACGGAATAGAAACTTTTTCTTTTTTCCACCAGAAAGTTATGCTATCCAATGCGTATATATCTGATGTTGTCACAAAATCAAGACTATTTTCAAGTTGAACAAGTACGTCTACCATGTTAAAATTTCCTTTCAACATTTGTTTTTTACTGCCTATATTATAGCATAATGTAATGCAAATGTCAATACAAAACCCTTGTTCAAAAGAATTTTATTTTTTCTTTTTTAAAAAATTATAGCCCTGCTTGAACGATACAAACGGGGCTAATATGAAGTTTATAAATCTCTTTGTATTTTGTTTTTGGTGCGTGGATTTGTATTATTTTCGCTTTTTTGAGATGGCGAGTTTGAAAAATATTTTTCACACGTCTCTTTTGATTTATTTATATAATTAAGTTCGTGGTTATCGTTCCATTCACCTATGTTTGCAATCTCAGTTTCAAACGGTGCTTGAATACAGTCAAAGCGACTGCTTAACATTTCTCTTGCAAATGTTTCAATGTCATTGCATTCCTCGTATGCGCCATCATCGGGGAAAATCATATATCCTGTTACTTTTACTATCTGAGCCATAGTGTCATATCCTTTCTGCTTTTTTTAGTTAGTGCTTCTATAAAAGAATGACGCTTTATAAATCTCTTTGCGTTTTGTTTTTTGGACGTTGTTCTTTATTGTTTTCCGTCACTTCTCTTTTCTTTCTCATTGCTTATCTGGAAAAATCCTCTTGTTTTTTGTGCCTGATATTTAAGTTGTCGTGTTCATAGCTTTTCTGTCTTTTTTGAGCCAGTGTTTCCATAAAAGCGTCTATTTCATCAAAGTCTTGTTTTACCTCTTTAAGTTCTTCTAATGATAATTTTCTTTGACTACCGTTTTTGTCGTAGGTGCAAAGAGAAAAGCCTTCGTAAGATTTTACTACCTGTACGATGTTTCTTTTGTCAAGGTAGACACTGTATTTGCAACCATAAACTTCTCCAATTTGACTTTTGAGTTGGTTTGTAAGGACGCTGTATTCATCATGAGTAACAAAATATTTCATTTCCTCATTTAGGCAAACCGCAAGTTGGTGATGGAATATACGGTCGATGTATTTACCGATGTTATCAAAATGTTGAATGCGAGTAGTATCACCAAAGAAGCGTATTATTCCACATTTGAAATAGTTATCTATCACCTGTTCAGAATCATTTCTTTTCAGCCATGCTTTAAGAGAAACGGTTTTCACTTCGCCGTAAGAATCCTTCGGCAGAGTTTCTTTTTCATTGTCAAATTTATTAACAAGATTTATGACATAACTGAGCTTTCCGTTTGTCATTTCATCAACAAATTTGATTTTTTCTTCTTTGGAGATAGCGTTCTCGCACTTGAATATATAAGGTGCTTTGTATGTATTTTTAAATACTTCGTAGCTACTCCATTTTAGATTTTCATTAATTGCTTCTTCTCTGAGTCGCATATCTTCTACTTTCCATTCAAACATTTTGTTACCTCTCATTCATATCGTATGTTTTTCTTCTCTTTTGAACGTCTTTATTTTGTTGTGCCATTGTCTCATTCAAAGGCACGTCTGTTTTCTACAAATTTATTTCTCTTTACCTTACTTATGGTTCACAAAGCCACATAACAAAAACACGCCTTGTCAAATGACAGGACGTGTATAAAATTGTGTGGTTGTTTCTCGTTATGTCTCCTGTTTGAACCTATTGATGTAATTCTTCCAAGCACACTTACACCACGTAGTGCCGTGCGGGTTGCGTCAGGCGTGTACAGCCTTGAGGGACTTGTATACGGTCTTACGCCACGCACTTCACGCACTTGACGTGCGAGTTATTCCTCACTTTTTATGGTTATGATAGAAGCAATAACACTTACGCCACGCACTTGACGTGCGGGTTGCGTCAGTGCATCTGTATGGACGTGCTGTGCAGGTTCATCAACTTACGCCACGCACTTGACGTGTGAGCTACTTCTGCGGCGAAGGAAAATACACACGTATTGCGGGCGCTTACACCCCGCACTTAACGTGCGAGCTACTTCAGCAAATGCACTAATATGCGTGATGCCTGTACGGATTAAATGCACAGGGTTTATACCTTACCGAGAGTTTGGCTACTACTCGAAAGCAGAATTACGCCCACTTGCTCGGTTTAAGGACGCTAAGTCGCCCTATTCGTATGCGAATGCTCCTGCTCTTTTATGTGAGCTTGCGGTTCACACACGGTTACTGTTTTAAATTCTGATTACCTATATTATAACACAACGTGTTGCATTTGTCAATACATAATGCTATATGTAATGCTTTAGTTTTTTTGCTATTGCTATTCCGCAATTAGGGCAGTAGTTTGGTTCTACTTCATAATAGTCGCTTTTTTCGTTATCATAGCCCATAAGATTATGACAAGTGAATCCACATTCTGAACAGATAAATTCGTCCAAAGGGTTTCTATTTGTTTTGTTTATACCGTACTTTATCAGTTTTGCGTTATCTTTCATCATATTCAAAATCTTTCTGCTTTTCAAGCTGATTATAAGCCATTTCATAACCGACCGCCCATAGGTACACACGCATATTTATACTGCTTCCGCAATCATAAAGCCACTCATAATACTCTGAGTCCAGTTCTTGCAAGAAGTTTGTCATATCTGTCGAATAATGCAGTTTGGTATCTGAATACCAATTCTCATCAATATCCGATTTCACAGCTTCCCAAAGTTCTTCTTCTGTATCGGCAGAATACCATAAATGCTTTTTGCAGGCTTCAAGCAATTCGTCAGTCTCTAACTCCATATAGTTTTTCAGTTGATATTTGATGCCCTCATAAGCGTTATCTGGGTCGTAGACATATTTATCAGTCGAACACTGGAATTTGCTTATGAAGTAATAAATATCTTTGAGATAGCTTTTCATTTCTTTCGGACTGACTGCGTTATACCATGTTGCAACGCAGTCACCCAAATCGCCGCTTATTATCAGGTTGCCTCTTTTTTTGTCGAGAATGTAATTAACGTAATGGTCGATACTTCCATCGGCTTTGCGCCAATCGAAAATTAAATAGCGGTCAGTATCCTGTATCAGAGTTGCCTTATGCGAAGCAAACCTTTTTTTACAATCGTTTAATATTTCTTCTTCAATCATTTGTTTATCTCCTTTATCAGTTCGGGGTTGTCATAGATGTTACCGATGACCTCGACAATATCACAACAATCATCATTTACTTGATTATAGTAGTTCCACATCAGCTCATACAGCGAAATGAAATTATCCGAATTATGAAAGTAATTGCAGGTATCACAACTGGCGATTTCTTTTATTATGCTGTCGAGGCATTCGTAATCTTTACCTGCAATCATGCCTATACCAAACGCTCCAAATTCGTATGTTACAATTCCTACTTGACCATCAGGTGTCTTAACTATATCTCCCTTAAAAATTTCCTTACGATTTTTATCTGTCAGTTCTGCGCACTGACCTACGGTTTCGGGTTCAACGTGATAACAGTCAAATCCGTCCTCGTCCGCTCCATTTTTCAGGTATATTTGTGTCGCACCATACTGTTCAACATAACTACCATATTTCCACTGTCTTTCACCTACTCGTTTCCCACGAAATAAACTCATTTATTCTTCTCCTCTCATTTTAGCTCCGCAGTGACAATAAGGATAGTTTTCTAATCTATCCCCGCAGATAATGTTTATTGTTCGACCACATAAAGAACACGTATAGAAATTATCTCGCTTGTCATAGCCTTCATTATGAATCCATTCACCGTATCTTATTTCTTCAGCTTCTATGGTAGGAATATCTTCTTCTATAGTTGCCATTAAAGTGTCAATTACATTCATTGCACTTTCCTGTTCGTTTATATTTTCACGGAAGACAGCTTTGTTACGAGATATAATAGCCATTGCCTTTATTCCTTTAAGAGCGTTAATAAGCTCTTTTTTTCGTATGCAGATTTTATCGTCCATTTTGTTTCCTTTCTAATTCGGTGTTTTTTGTCATTTTTATATATTCATTTCATTCTGTTTGTGCCTTTACATTTCCATTTGTTATCAGATAAGAACGAGAATTTAACGCTCTGACAGAATTGTTGTAACTATCTTCATAATTGTAAGTTTCTTCAGATACCGTATATATATCTACCGAGAACGAGTATTCTTTGAAAAGTTCGCTGAGAGTTTCAACAATTTTGTTATATTCATAAGGAATTTTAGTTGTATATACGCAGGCGTTTATAATATGACAATTTTTTAAATAATCGTTATAATTTTCGAACCGTCCCCATGCGTAAAAAAATTCCGATTGAGTATTAACAAACAACTTAATATCAGAAGGATACTTTTCTTTGAGATTTTTATTTGCAACATCGTCAAACAGTACGGAGCAATAATTATCTGAATACTGTTCGTTTTGCCAAACCTGTACTTTAAATTGCCTTCCGTTTTTGTCTGAATATGTATAATATTTTGACCCCGAATTTTCGATTTCTTCTGAAACATAGGTAAAATTGTTACCATTGTATTTAGTGCTTAAATACAATTCAACCTTGCTTGCATCGTTGTACTGACGCTCCAAACTATAAGTTAAAAACATTGCTATATACGTCACTAAAATTACCAAATAGTAGAGTATATTATGAGTAAACGCATTTTCTTTGTCACTGCTTTCAAGATGTATATGAACCACTGTTGAAATGCACGTAATTATTAAGGATAAGATGTATATAAAGAACATTTTTGCTCCTTTAGGTGTCAAAGTGTTTTCGTTTATGCCTATATTATAGCATTTTGTAATGCAATTGTCAATACAAAACTACCTCGTTTGTCAGCTACTTTGCACATTATCAAGAGATACTATGCTGTTGTATAAGACCTGTAATTTGCTTTCCTTATCGTATTTTTCAATATGCAGATGACCGCTGAACCATTGCTTGTAATTTGTTTTATTCTTAATGCTTTCGAGAAAGTCCGATGTGTCATCTGTTATTGGTAATATTATTTTTTCTTCCGCAAATTTGTTTATAACTGACGAAGGAACTGTATGACTTAGGATATAGTCAACGTTATAATCGCACTTGGTTAAATTATTCATAGCGTTTTCTTTTTCATCTGGTTGTGCCAATTCTTTTTCCCACCAACTGATATTTGGTGTTCGATATTGCTTATCGTGTGAAGAAGCTCCACCAAAAGTAAAGAAGGTTTTACCGTCTATTTTGTACACCCCGCCTCTCATAAGATGATAGATATTTTCAGCGTGTGGGTGAGGCTGAACTTTGCCGCTGAACATTTCAGCTATGGGTTGTTTTTCCCAATAGTTGAAATTATCATGATTGCCGTCAATCCACAGTATTGTGTACGGGCGAGCGGCAAGCCATGTAATCCAGTAAAGATATTCGGCATACTGTCCTTTTTGTTTCATAATATCTTCGTCATAAAAAGGAAATCCGAAATCGCCTAAAATTATCAGATAGTCATTTCTTGTCAGTTCTCTGCTCTCTTTCCAATTGCGAAAAGAAAGTTTTTTAATATCTATCTCTCCGTGTGTGTCGCCAGTAAGGTAAATCATATTAACCTCTTTTCTTAATATGAAAGCCCCTGAAAGAACAGGGGCTTATAATTATCTTTCAATGTTGTGGTTTTTAACGCAATGATTCTCGATTTCTACTTTTCCTTTATCAAAAGGAACGTAATATTCTTCAAAGTCTTTTTTGTTCATTTGTTCGGGTTTATTAAATTGGCACAAGCCGTAATTTGTCGCTTTTTCGATTGTAATTGTATCCGCTTGTTCGTCAACAATATTTGCGAAAACAGAAAATTCGTTAATTGTGAATATATTATCATTTTTGACTGAAGCACATACATAGCTGTATTCTTCTGGAACATCTTTTACCTGAGCGTTGCTACATTCAAAGATGAAGCTATCTGTTCTTTCCGTTGCAAGTGCGTTTAACTGATTTTTTACATACTGAACCGTTGCCGCCGCATTGTGGTAAGCTGTACTGTCAAAACCGTATCTGTTACCTATATCTCTTAGCCTATCATCAAAGCCTACTCTATATCCTCTTGCGTTTATAGACATATCTGCTTCATAGAGCAAGACTAATTCGGGATATGTTTTGTAGGCAGTGTCAAAGTCAAAATCCTTATATGGCAACGTTTTGATAAAATCGGGGTTGAGTCCGTGTTAATTGCATATACATATCTGGGTTTTAATCCCATTGTTTCAAGCAATTCTGCACCGTATTCTTCGTGTCCTTTGTGTTGCTTTATGTACCCTATGTCGTGCAATAACCCCATAACATACATTTCGTCAGCAGGTAAACCATATTTTTCGGCGTTCTCACGCATATACTCAGCTACGCCTATATTATGTGCCATTTTAAAGCGGTTTATATGTTCTTTATGTGCGTGTTCACACCTTTTATCATTATCTTTCATTTTATTCGCCTTTCGTCTTATATTGTTTCAAACATTTCTGTAATGATATATTGTTAAGGACTGATGTGGCTTAATCTTACGCCACGCACATGACGTGCGAGTTGCTTCCAAGTATATACTACCGTCAGCAGACATCACGCATCTTACGTCACACACTTAACGTGCGGGTTGCGTTAAAGACATTTACCGATAAATACATACCGTTCATACTTACGCCACGCACTTGACGTGCGTGTTGCTTCAGCAAAAATGCACTAATATGCGTGATGCCTGTACGGGTTTTATGTACAGGGTTTGTACCTTACCGAGAGTTTGGCTACTACCCGAAAGCAGAATTACACCCACTTGCTCGGTTTAAGGGTGCTAAGTCACCCTATTTGTTCCAGTGTTAATGTTGATTATTGTTCTTTTTCTAAAGAGCGTCCTATAACTAAATTATTCGGAGTTTTTTTACCGTCAAATTCAAGAGTTATTTTATCTTCCCAATTCCCAATATTCATACAATTTGTCAAGAGCCTTTTCAACATCTCCAGTGTACGCTTCTGATTCTTCGGCTTGTGGATTGTCAAGAAATTTATCTATTTTTTCTTGTGCTTCTTTATGTTGACTAACTAAAGTTTCACTATATCCGTTTTTATACGATGTAACGAAATACGTTATCCCCCGATATTCATATTGAAGTTCTGTTATATAAGGATTGTACTTGTCTCTTATTGCGCCTTTAAAATGTGCTTGTTCTTTTTGAGACATATCATTTAACCTTCCTTTTTAAAACGTATTGTTTGTACGGTTAGTCATCGCCTATATGCTTTGCTTTGTTTTTATTCAGCACTGTCCTGTTTATATTCTGAGCGGGATATGGTTGCTTTCGATAATTGGGGTTGCCACCTTTATGAATATAACTACGCTCCTGTGTTTGCTCGGAATAAGCATTGTTGTTATTCTCGACAGGTTTATTTCTGTCTGTCAAGACAGGTGGCTGAGTGGTTTCGACAGCGTTTCTGTCGTGTAGAACAGGTGGCTTGTCGTAGTTATACGTCCGTGTTCTTGACTGCTTTTCATTTGAATTGTTCCGTGAAAAATACGAGCCTGTGTTTTGTGGCAAATTGTTATTGCCGCTTCTTCTGTTGTTGACATAGCTTGAAGCTTGCGTTCTTGTAACGTTTATATCTCCTTCTTCAACATAGAAGGTTTCCTCTCGTGGAGTAAAAGTTATTCCTGTTTCGATATTTCTTACAATTTCGTTCACAAGGTTGTTAGCCAGATGATATAAGGCGATTGCCTGTTTTCTGTTTATAGCACACGTTCCGTAACGTAATCCGTTGAGTTTTGATATGTTTGCGGCATTCCGCACAAGGTCGGGCTGTGAATCCATAAAACCGACCGAACCTTTTTCTATAGCAAGTATAAGTTCTGCTATATTGTGTGTATTATTTTTCTCTCTTGCTTCAACAGGATTCACAAGTGCGAGTACATATTTTAACGTCTTCTCCACTGCCTGTCCTGCATGATATGCTCCGAGACACAGCATATAAGGATTCTTGTTATACATTCGTGCTGTGTCATAGATTATCATTTTTGCTGATTTTATATCAGCGTAGATGATTCCTTTGTCGAAAGGAAGTTTTATTCCGAAATTCACAACTGATACCCCCTCTGTTGGATTTCTCTATTTCCCATTTCGGATTCCCTATATGATTAATGGTTCACTAAGCCACGAGACTCAGTTCTGAGAGTATGCAGATGCAATGATGTAATTTAACTTTTCTTCCATTGCCGCTTTATCGCCCTTATCTGTTTTTATGTCGTTGAGCATCACAGACAGAATGTAACACGGCGTAGAATCTACAAAGAACGTATAGCATTCAGCGTAGAACATTCCCTTATCCGCATCAAGCTGAATTGTTCCGATATATTTCATACATTCCTTATTGCCGATTTTGACCTTTTCTTCACTCTCTTTCACAAAAGAGGCGTTGTAAGGATTGCACTCTTTCATTATTTTTGCAAAAGCGGCATTACAGCTTATGTGTTTTTCCCAAAGCTTCGGTTTGTCTACAATTTCTTCGAGTTTTACGGAATGATATTCACTTTCGACCGTCCATGTTTTTACCAATAATGCGTATTCGCCGTTATCACTTACAGTATTCTGGTTATCCGAGTAATCGCCATAATCGTTTATACCTGTAGAGTTGACATACATTTCTTTGTTTTCTAAAGGAAAGCAAACTCTTTTTTCCCCGTCCATTGTTGCTCTCATCTTTAAAGCCCACTCTTTATTCTCTTTGATAGTGGTATTGTCGTTATTATCGTTCTCGTCCTCGTCTTCCTCACTATCCACATCAGCAGAGATATTGCTTGACGAGATATTTTCTGTATCATTTGATGACGTTGTGCTTGCTTCAGGCGTAGATGAAGCACAGCCGAACAGATTAACGCATAAAGCAGTTAAAACAATAGCAGTAATAATCTTTTTCATAATTAGCTCCTTTTTCGTATGTTTTTTATATTTCATCAGTCTTCCCAAAACTGTTTTTTTCGTTGCAATAGAATACGGTTAAAGCCTTTCCTTCTTTAAACTCTTTCCAGATGTCAGAAAGAACATACTCGCCGTCTCCGCATAAGTCTTCATAAAAATCGTACACGATACAATTCTGTATTATACCGCTTATTGTGCCTTCAATAATAACATATTCTTTCGAACCATAGGGAACTGTTGTGCGAAGGACAAGCCTTTTTGTTGTTCCATAATTATTGTCTGTGAGATACCATAAGCCTGTAACACGATTGTCGAATCTATCTAAAATGACAGAAATAACTTCCTGACAACTCTGATATATCTCGTATGGCACATCTGTTTCCTGCATAAAAGGTGGGAAGTCTAATTGTTCCCATATATTATTGTTTGTCATCATAGGTAGCCCTCACTTCAACAAAATTATTGTACGAGTAGTATTGAGACTTTAAGCGGCTGATGTGTGCCGACTAACAAAGTCTTCAACTTCTTCTCCTGCTTGACTTATCGTATTGCCAATATCACCAATAGGATTGGTGTAGCCCTGAACATAACTTTCAACGCTTTTGGCAAATTGCTGTCCCGTACCATTCTCTATTATAGTTGATATTACACAATAAAGCAATATCAAAGCGGCAAGAACTATCATAGCAATGTACAGTATTTTTTCTTTCTTTTCCATACTTAGTTCTCCTTATCAGAGGCAACGAGTGTTTTTGTAAACAAAGTCACGAAACCACGTTGATTGTTTTCGGTTTTTCTTCGTTTAAATTCGCAATTAAAGCTTTTATCGTTGTTTTTTGTGATTTGGCATTTTGTGTTAAATGAGTTTGTTTGGCTTATTTTTTTCGCAAGTAGCATTGCTGAAGCAGAATCGTCTTCAACCTTTATATGTATTTGTCGTTGGAAATTTGTATTATCTTTGAGTCCCGCCAATTCGAATAATTCGCTGATGCTTATAGGCGAAACGTAGTGCTTCGCCAGAGCGGGCGAAAACAAAGCAACAAGATATTTTTCATTGCTCTCATAGATTAAAGGGTCTTCGTGAGTACAAGGTTGCCAGTCTGTAAGGCAGATGTACTCATCTTTTTTGTTACACTTGCACCATATTGTAATATCGGCAAATGTGTAGTTATTAAGAAATGTCATCGGTATCATAATTATTATTACCTCTATATGCGAACATAAGCAAGCACGAGGCTTGCTTATGCCATATAAACCCATTGTTCTCTATTTCCTTTTTTCAGAGGGAAGTTCCCACCTTCCCTCTGCAAGGAGCTGGGCTGTGAGGGCTTCGAACCCTCAGACGTTACGCCTCGTCTTTTCCCATCAGCCCGTGTGTAAGCGGCTTTGCAACGCATTGCCGCTTATATATTGCATTAACCGTTATAACCGCCATTATAGCCACCGTTGTAGCCATTATTATAACCGTTGTTGCCGTAACCACCGTTGTTGTTATAACCGTTATTACGATTATTACCCTGTCTGTAGTTACCGTTGTTACCACCGTTATAACCGTTGTTTCCATTGTTGCCGTTATAACCATTGTTGTTGTAACCGTTGTTATTCGGTCTGTTGTTGCCGTTGTTGCGGTAATTGTTACCACCGCCGTTGTTGTTTCCGTTTTTCCACTCGTGGATAGATACGCTTGAAGCGTATATCGAAAGCGTTGAAACGAACTGATTGTTTTTATTTGTGTATTCACGGACACCGATTGTTCCGTTTACATCTATGAGAGTATTGCTGTAATCGCACTCCTGTATGTTGCAAGTGCCGTCAAGAGGACAAAAAACGCTTACCTGTATTCCCTTTGGATAAGAACCGTCCTGCTTTTTCTTTCCGTTAAGTGTACAGCTCAGGATTACACCTGTCGCTATACCGTTGTTGTTACTTACAATGTGCTGTGAGAAACATTTAAGTCCCCAGTTTCCGCAAATGTTGTAGGTTTTGTTGTTTGCCATAAAAAGCTCCTTTTGAGTTACGTCTTTTTTGATAGGTTTGCGTAGTTCCTATCTCATTCATTGCCTATATTATAGCATAATGTAATGCAATTGTCAATACAAAACTCACGTTTAAGGAAAATATTTTTTAATTTTTCCTTATTATAGCACGATAACTGCCCAATGTCAAGCAATTATACAATTATATTGCACAGTTATGCAATTAGATTGTATTACTTGCATATTTGGCTTTTGTGTTTATTGATTTTATGAACCTCTCTTGACAGTTTTTTTGCTATGCTTATTTCGTTCAAGTCAGCACAATCATCTGGCATACCATATCTACTTATTATTATCTGTACGAGAAGGCGTTCTTTATTAAAATTGTTTTTATTAAATGTACACATTCTTCGCCATTCGCCTTCACTGATTTTTGTATCTTTCTTGTACTGCGCTACCGCTTTTTTCAACGTCTTCATTTTTTATTTTCTTTCTCTTTTTATATTCATATATTATCCAAAATGAAGCGACAACAGCAATCAGGACGAACAATATTGGCAGAATTATATTGTTACTGCTTTTTACAAAATTTTTAAGTTCATCATTGTCGATTTTGGTTTGTTCTTTGTTTATCTCGTTTTTTATATCAGGAACTTTATTGTTTGCAATTGCCGCTTTTTCTTCGTCAGTTACATCTTTAAGGTCATATTTTTTTATAAGCTGATTCAGTTCCAGTGTGTAAGGATTGTCTTTGCCATTGGAACTACTGATTTGTATTATATTATTATAGGGCAAAGCGTTTTCGCTCCTTGTATCGCTTAAATTGGCTATATCCTTGCCGTTAGCGGTAAAAACGTGATATGCACCAGTTTTTATTTTTATAAGGTTGTCCTTGTTTTTATCAATATCAACTATATAATATCGGCTGTTGTGGTTGTTGTACAACAACAATCGCATATTGACTGAAGCGGTTATTTTGATGTAGCCGACATTAAAATAGTTCGGTATAGCATCACCGATTTCATTGTCGATTTTGCCCGCCTTTTCTTTGTCTTCAAAAAAATCACTGCATAACACCACTGTGCTGTATTCAATTTCTCTTACCGTATGTTCTGGAACGGTTTTATTTTCTTTGAAGCTATTGACAAAATCATTAAATGATAATTTATTTACAAACACCTTATAAAATTGATGGTTGTATTCTGTTTCTTTTATTTTGTCCTGAAACCAAAAACCATTGTCGTAGTTCCTGAAATACGCTAATTCGTTTTCTTGTATATCAGAATATACGCCGAATATTTGAATATATCCGCAGTTTTTAACTCTGTTTTCAATTTCATACATTTCTTCTCTGCCCTTTGCTTTTTTGCCCTGAAAACGATTCAAGCCGCCCTCGTACACACCGAACGAGCCACCATCGTATGTAATCGTAGTATAGTTATAATCATTGCTTTCTGCAAAAGCTACAGGAATGCAAGCTGTCAGAAATATGAATGTCATCAGAACGGCAATTAGCTTGTTTTTAAATATTCCCATTTCTTAATCGTTCTACCTCTGCATTTAAAAATCTTATGTATTTTTCAGCAATAAAAGCTGAACGTGTTTTTAGCGGTTTGTTTTTCATATACTTTACATACAATTCAAGCTGTTCAATTGCGTTCAATCTTTTATATAGGATTTCTATGATAAGGTTTACGTCTTCCGTATCGTAAATCGTTATCCTGTGTTCGGCTGTGCCGATATATAAATTACGTCCTGTAAAGAAAGGCTTTAATCGGTAGTCTTCCAACACTTTTTGCTTATTACAACTCATAGCCTCGTCAAGAGTTTTGCAATTTAAGCAATAACGAAATACAAACCATATAATAAAATAAATTCTCGTTGCCTTTTCCTCATCATCTGCATAAGCATCTGATGAACTGCATACAATCATTTTTTCTTTCTCGTTGGAAAGGCAATCAGCGTAAACATATAAAAGATTTTTGTGCATTTTATCTAAATAGTGCCAATCCATAATTTAACCCCTTTCCCTGAAAATTTCTGTAATTATATTATCATATTTTCAGTTTTTGGGTCGAGCCAATTTGTGTATTGGCTTTAAAAGGTGGAAAATATTTAGGATTGTAAAACACAATCCTAAATACTTTATTGTTATTATTTTAAATAACCGCCATCGAAGTTATAATTGTCTTCAAATTCGTATCCCACGCCTTCGGGTTCTTCTGTTATTTCCTCGTGGTTTAAATCTTCGTATTCTCCGTATAAGCGGTTAATATCAGTGATAGCGTCTTTCATCTTTACAAGCGTTACGCTGTTCTTACCTGTATCCTCAGCATTCTTTAGGTCAGCGGCAAGAACCTGCAAAGACTTAAATGCTTCGTCTACGCCTGCCAGTATCAAGTAACGTTGTTCTTCGTATTCTCTCTGAGTCATAAAACCTCTTTCATCAATCGTCTGTAATCATAAAACGCATATATTCGTCAAGGTCAGGATATTCGTTCAGCGTTATTGACTCATACGTTTCACCATCGGTACTTTTAAAGATAAATCCGACAAGTCTTCTGTCACTTACCAGTTCGTCATTGCTTTCTATGGCAACGACTTCAACACCGTTAAGATTTATCGTATGTGTACACCCCGACTGAGCGATAAGCTGACGTATGCTTTTTATATCCAGTTCTTTCTTTGAACAAGTGAAGAAATAAACGTTAGAGGCTTTTTTCGCAGATTTGCCTAATGCCCCTATCATCTCCATTGTCAGTTCTCACTTTCTTCAGGCATTGGCATATCATCGGGTATGTTCGTTGTTGTGTCATTGCCTCTGCTTGATTCGCTTGCCGAAATATTAGATGAAGCGTCATTGTTTGAACTTGTGTCGAGCGTTATACTGTTATTTGACGTATTTGGTGTTTCTGAAGACGTAGTTGGCTTGCTTGTGCTTGGCTTATTCGAACTGTTGTTTTCAACCTTTACGTTGTCGCCTACGAGTTTTGAAACATCAACAATTTTCTTTACTTCATCATCAGAAGGTGCTTTGCCCTTGTAATATACAAACTGCTCGTATTTTTCAGCGAGTTTATTGTAATTAAGAACGATAAGATTATTGTCCTTATAGCTTATTGCCTGCTGTAGTGCTTTGTCCTCAAATACCCATTCTTTATTAAGGTTTCCCTTATCTACAAGGAATAAGCTGTTCTTTGTACCGTAATAAGAAGCCTGTTCGCCGTCTTGGTTGATATAAGGATAATTTTTCATAGTAGCGTTTATTTGAGCATTTTCAGCCGAATACGCTTCATTTTCATCAACTTCGGATAAAGGTTCAAACGCTTTAAAGCCAGTACGGTTACAATTTACTGCAAGACGGCTGTAGTAAAATTCTTTAAGCTGTCTTTCACGCAGGTCTGTATCTTCTGTAGTAGGTTCAAATATAGCAACAAGTCTTTCTGTTTCCGTCTGAATTACAAATGTATTGTTATCCAGACGAGCATATTCAAACATTTGTGTTGTAACAGGGTTCTTTATTGCATCAACGTTTACGTTTGCTGTACAAACTGCTTTACACCAGTCTTTATCGCAGTCATATAAAATACGATATGCTGTATTCGTGTTTGATGTACTGCCTTTTAAAACGGTAGTAGTACCGCTGATTTCATAGTCGTCTTTTTCGTTGCGGCTAACATTTAAATTAGGGTACTTTGATACATATTCCCCGTTATCGTTTGTCTTTGTAAAGCTGTTTGCAGTTGATGTCATCTGAGTTATAACAGTTGCAAAGTCCGTTTCTTCCTCGTTAAACCACTGAGTATCGTTAATGATATTGGTAGAGAAGAAGTTCGCAACGAAATCCTGATAGCCTTCAGCCGTCCAGTAGGAATTGGGGTTGTCGCTTCTTATAGCTATGTTTCCTTTTTTAAGAGTGTCAATTGTTTTAAGAACAGTGTTCTTTACTACATCGGCTCTCATTACGCCACCACGATAATCGTTCTGTAAAAGTTCCTTACCACTGCGATAGCCGTTGCTTAATTCCTTGATTTGAATACCCGTTATAAGAGTCTCGTTTGTTGTTGAGGTATTGTCTCCGTTGGTGTTTTCAGTTTTGCTCGAAGCAGTATCACTGCAAGCAGTAAAAGCAAGGCAAGCAGAAAACGCAAGGAGCAGGCACATTACTTTTTTAATTTTCATTGTGTTTTACCTTTCCCTATTGTATACATATAAAAACAAGAGGCTGTTGGTTGCCTCGACAACACAACAACCTGTTGTTTTTTTGCTATTTATATTTTGATTAGCCGATTATGCCGATTCCGCTCAAAATGGATTTGAGTGCTACCATAGCAACGCCTGAAAGTGCCATAATGATGCCTTTTGTCTTTGCCTCTGGCTGTTGGCTTTGGTAGCTCATGAAAACCTCATATACACCGTAGACTACTAATGCCACACCGACAAAACGGGTGATAGTCAACAAAATGCCGATTATCTTTCCCATCAGTGCATTTGCATCTGTAGCACCGTTTGTATTGATTGTTACATCTTCGCCAAATGCTCCTGCACTTAATGCAAATGCTGAAGAACACATAAGTGCCGTACAAACACTTGTGTAAATACGCTTTGCTCTCTTACCGAGTTTTGTTTCGTTCATCTTTTTCATAGTTACGTTTTTCCCTTCTGCCTTACCGTATGATAAGGGCTTTTTCTTCATTAGTTATTTTTTTTGTTATATTTCGCAACTGTTCCCTTTGGATAAGTTCACAATTGTAATAACCTGTGTACTCTTCCCCGTACAATTCTCCGAATCTGTCTAAGTCGTAGACGAAATCTGTTTCGTTTATGTAGACGGGCGGGGAAAGTTTTTCCACGCCTACGGTTTTAATAAACTGAATGCAACTCATTCCGTAAGGCTTAAAAAAGCCTAAAATAATTATTATACCAAGTGGTATTATTGCCGCTTCGATAGACGATGAAAGCTTATATGTAATGAAGCCGATACCAAGACCGAGTGCAATAACTCCCACTTGCTTCAGCGAAAAATTGCCTATATCTTTGGTCTTGAATTTTCTTATATCTTTTGTAATTGGAATTTCCATTTAATTATTTTCCTTTCACGTAAAACTAATGGGTCACTAAGCCACGTAACGTGGAATATTTTCCCATTATATACCTAATGCCTGATTTGCCGCTTGTTTTGCCGCAGATAAACAACCTAAAGCGGCAATGGGAGCAACAAGTAATGATGCTAATGCACCTAAAAGGCTTAATGGGTCTGTTATTGTTACTGTAGCACCTGTGAAAGCCAGTTTTACCGCAACTTGCGGAAGTATCATAAATGCAATTGCATAAAGTGCAAGTGCGATGAATGATTTAAGCCATTTCATTGCAGTGCTGTTATTGCCACTGTATATATCGCCTAAAGCGATAGGAGTGATTGCAATTCTGTACAGATATTCGACTTTAAATAAGATTGCTTTGTACGACCAAGCAAGTCTTACTACAAGCGTAACGACCAAACAACCTATGAGACCTAAAATCAGTATTATCTTTTCGAGAAATCCGACATCAAACGCATTGCTACCGCTCAATATATCCATAGCTCCGTCTTTAACTAAGGTATCGGTAACACCTTGTACAATGGTGTTATGAAGACCTATCAAAATGCCAACAATATTACCACCGTTAGCAATAACGGCAATAGCTATCATAAGTTTTAAGAAAGGCAAGAAAGCTGTCTTTAAAGTCATATCACGCCCTTCAAGTGCATATTTTCTGTTCATTTCAAGCAGAAAATAAATGAGAGTTAAGCCTATGCCTATGAGGGCAAAATATCCCCATACTCCGTTTACAAGGTCGATTGTGTTTTGATTGAACTTCAGCTCTTGTGTATTTGCCGAGCCTAAAGCGGCAACAGACGCTACAAGAGCATTATAAATTTTATCCATCGTTTCAGCCATTGAATATCACCTGTCCTTTACTTTTTTTCAGTCGGTTTGTAGATGTTATCGTTGTTGTTGTTACGATAATATGTTTCTACTTTTATGTTCTTTTTCTTTACTTCCTTTACGTCTTTCCAACGTTTGTGTTCCATTAAGTTGAGCTTTCGACACAAATAAGGCGTTACATCACGGATAATGACAAGTTCATCATCTCTGCCGTGTTGATTTATTGCGCTTATCTGGTCTATGCTCATTAAGTCTACCTCAGTTGGAGTGTAAGACGTAGAAAGTCCTGAATTGCTTGAAGATGTTGATTTCTGTCGGATTGTTGTCTTTCCGAGCATCTTCTGTATTTCTTCTTTATCCTCTTTTAAAATAGAACCTAAGAAGATTGTTGTATCAACGTTTGCCATAACGGTTTCGTGTTCGCCGTCTTTGTACATTGTTTTTAACTGCCCTATGTCCTGAATAACAACGTGCGAACCTATTCGATATTTACGGCTTGTTGAAAGAATTGTCAGGAAGTTAGGGATTTCGCCTATATTCTTAAACTCATCGAGAAGGAAGTTAATATGTATCGGTAGTGACGGGTCGCCACCTGCAAAGTCGTCTCCCGCCCAAATATACATTTTACTCAATTCATCAATGAACTTTTCAAGTGGTTCTTTGAGAACAGATGTCTTGTATATATGTGACCGCCATATCAGATTGTAGATTTTTGTACCATTTATATAGTCAGTTTCGATAATGTTATCTTTAGTGACTGTCTGATAAAAGTCTTTTGCTTCTTCTTCACTGTTGAAATAATCAAATACGGGCGTACCCAGAGTATATCCTATATGATATTTACCTCTTAATTTCCGTTCGCCCAAATCGTACATTCTGCCGTAGAGCTGTGAATACAGCATAGCAATAAGGAAGTTGTACGCCTGATGCGATTGAGGAATGCCAAGGAATAGATATGACTGCTGAGTAGCCATTTTATCAATGTCGATGTTCATAGCAGGATTGTCTTCGTCAAGTCTTGTTATGTTATCAACTGTTTTTGTTGCGAAAATCTGTAAGTCAACCGCTGTTGTAATAAGGATTGTATTTGCAGTTTTCTGCGGTGCTATCAAGAATGTATCATAATACTCTCTTGCTTTGCACGTTTTTCCTTGCTGTTCACATTGAGCGAACCATGCGTTCATTTCTCTTGTGAGTGGCGAGGCTTTATCATCAGGGTTATACAGACTTCCGTATGTCTTCAGCATTTCTGCGTCATGTTCTTTTTCAGTAGTGCTTTTCTCGCCACCGCCACCGCAACATTCGTCATCTTCAACTTTCGCAAGCTGTACCTTTTTAAGAATCGTATTGAAGCACTTATCATATCTCGGAATGTTGTCATTTTCAAGAACGAAATAAATCAAAGCCGTAAGGAAGGCTTGTTCCGACTTGTCCCAGAACGGGTCGGAGCTTCCGCTTTCCTTGCCCGCCTTAGCATTCTTCATATATAGGTTAACGAGTACATCAACCTGTTGTTCTGATATTTCGCCATTCGAATCATACACATTAAGCAAAGGATTGTAATGATTACTTAAAGTAAAATCAGATGCGTTGAATAGATATACGTTGTATCCTTTTGACAAGAGATACGGAGCAAAGCTTCTGAAAATATCGCCTGATGGGTCAGTTACGACCATTGAACAGTTTTCCTGTAAGATGTTAGGCTTTATGTATTTGAAAGTTTTACCTGTACCTGTACCACCGATAACAAGAACATTTGCTGAACGGTTTACTTTTTTGTTGTTGAGCGATAAGCCAAGTTGTTGCCCTTGATACATACCAAACAACATATTGTTATCATTGTTATCCATAAACCGTGTTTTGAATTTCTTAAAATCGCTTGCTGTACCGAGCCTTGCATTGCCGTGTTCATGTCCGACACGGCTTTGCCGCTTCTGTTCGCTTTCAAGGTATATAAAGACACCTACTATTGCAACAAGTCCTGCGCCTATGCCGAAAGCGGTCATAAAAATTGATGAATTGAAAGGTGTTAAAGCATACGGCATATCGTCTGCCATCAGCCAACTGAACGTACAAGCAATTCCGTCTGTGGCTTTGCCGTTTGTATAAACAAAGTATGAGTTTGCTTTTACAGCTAAGAAACAGCCTACTACAAAGCAAGCAATAAGAAGAATAAGTATTTTTTTCTTCCAACTGCCTTTTGCTTCTACGGGTTTGGCATAATTGATTTTTTCAAATTCTGCCTTATTCGTATATTCACGCACCTTCGGAAGTTCTGCTGTAAGTTCTTTGCTTTTTTCATCAAGAACTGTTTTACATAATTCAGCAGTGCTTTCTTTTACTGCTTTGATGGCTTTTTCTTCTTCTTCCGTAATCATACGATTAACTGTATATCTTTTTGCCTTTCTGAGAGCGGCAAGATAACCATTTACAGCTTCTTCTTCTTGATTGGCAAGAAGTTTGTCGTCAAAAACATTGTCAATGCTACCCGAAAGCTCAAAAATTTCAAAGCCAACAGTATCATCGTTTTTGTTTTTGCCATCATCATTTTCTGAATTTGCCGCTATATCTTCGGCATCATCTTCAAAATCATCGCCTTGAAACATTTCCGCAAATTCTTCGTTTAAGTCATTCACTGTTTTTCTCCTATCTCTGATGCAAGGTTAATGTGAACTACCGTTTATCAGTTTGTATTTTTCCACTTTGAAATTGTCGCTTTTCCATTCGTTTATTTGTTTGCTCACTTTTTTTATGATATATAAGACCAGTTTGTAAGTAGATGTTTTATCTATCTCACAGGCTTCAAACAAAGTATCATATTCAGTGAGTTTTTTGTCATTGTCTTCAGACTTATAGGAAACACGAAATATTTTGTCTTTGCCGTATTCCATTCGCCAACCGTTAATTACGCATTTTTCATACAACACATAATTGTAAAAGTACATAAAACCTTTTTCTTCACACTCAGTAACAGGACGTGCTTTGTGACTTGAAATTATACAATCTCTTGTAACAAGCATTGCTTTTGATATAACGCTCATATCATTAATCAAAAGTGGCTGTTCGGCTGATTGTGCTGTATAAATGTAAATAATCGGTTCGTTTGAATAGCACTCATAAGATTGCACTTCAGAACATATTATCGGACATACGATGTTTTCAATTTCCTTTTCCATTGTTGTTATATCTACATACTCTTGTGTAACACCGTATATTTTTTTTATTTTCAGGTCAAATTGTCTGTTTTCTTCAACCTGTTCTAAACGTTTGACTTTGGATAAATCATAATCGTTTAATCTCAGATACATCAACAAGACTTTAGTATCATCTGTGCTTTTTTCGTATTTTGTCAAAAACATAGCAATACACCTTCTTGTATATTTAATGGTTCATTATTCCTCATAACTCATAGAGAGGGTGCAAGTGCGTTATGCACCCTCTTTCTTCCGAGTTATGTTACTTAGTGTTGAACGACCTGTATTTAACTCTGCCGTCAAGGTGTTCAGCCCACCAGTAAGTTTCTTGTGCGTTAGTGCTGTAAGCAGATGTTGAACTTTCACCGTGCAATTGAACTGCTCCACCGTATGATGTTCTGGCAACATCTACTAAAATAGGTACACCCGCTTTAAGAGTTTGTCCCGTCATTAACTGTATATCTTTATCGAGGACACCTATAAAAATTGCATATTGCGGTAACACATACTTGTTATACGCAACACCGTAATCAACATTGTTTGTATCGCCTATTACGGACGGTATGTATGAAACTGTACTGCTGTTTTTAGGATTTGAATACCGTTCGTGAATTATCAAGTCTGCGGGGTCGCAATTTGCAAAGTTTGTTACAACGCTTCCCGTAGTACGATTGACAGAATCGTTATTAATGTCAATACCGTTACGCTTCAAAACGAATATCGCATATCCTTTATCGGTAGTTGCTGTACAGTTTCCCGCACGACTTACTTGGATTGTTATGCCGTTAGGTGTAGTTGATGTAAATGTACCATTTGAAGTACACATAGTCGTGAGGAATGAATGTTCATCATGGTACGAATTGTAATGTCCTCTGCCGACAAAACCTAAAGCTGTTTTTAATGCTTCTTCCCTGTCTTCGGAGATGTTGTATTTCTCTTTAACAGCTTCGATGATGGTTTTTATGTCGCTTTCGCCCAGTTTCTTCGAGCCGATTTCAAGCGGAATATCGAAGCCGTATGCCTCATACCAGTCCATAGCTACACGGTTGATTGCCATAGACATATTATCTTCGCTCCAACCTTCGTATTTCTGGGGCTTGTCAAAAGGGAATACATTTTTTCCATAAAGGATACAACAATCAACATCGAAAATATCTTGGAATTTGAAAGCGTTGGTCTTTACATTCTCTGCGTAGATGCCTTCCTTCCATTCGCCGTTTTCAACGTATAAGTTCATACCCTTGTGATTAGTTATCGCACTACCCTGTGCTGTTGTTTCGGGGCTTGCGATTTGTCCTGTCATTGACATTGTGAGAGCAGATGTTTTATCAACGCTCTTTAAATCATATTTGCCTTGTAGTCTTTTCCAACCGTAGATTTCTAAATCGTTTCTGAAGCCTTCGGTTACAGGAGCGATAGCTTTTTCGTATATTTCGGGGTTGTTGAGCTGTTCGTTAGTCATGGAATAAACTATTCCGTTCGACTCACATGAGATGTGACCGCCGCAATACTTGAATGAATGCTTTTTACAGTTACGGGTAAGAGTTGTAGTTTTGGTTTCGCCTACAACAATCTTTACCGAAACCTTCCAAAGCTTTTTGATGTTCTTATCTGAAAGTTCATCTTCTGTCATTTCTTTGTATTTAATGGCATTGTCGCCGTTTTCTTTACTTGTCTCAACATCGAAAAGCATTGCATACTTCTTGCCATTGTGCTTATCTTCTTCTTTTTTTATATAAGTACCGTCAACAATTTTAAACATCTCATCGACATCTTTACTGCTTTTATCTGTTTCGTATTCTTCTTTCGAAGTATGAACAGTGGCTTTGAATACAGTACGAGTATCATTGGTAAATTTGTAGCTGTCAGTGAAGCTGAATTGATTCAGTTCGGTTGCGTAGTCCTTAGCGTATTTCTTTAAGCAATCTGTGATATATGATACATCACTTTCTTTTTCAGCATAGACCGCCCAAACTACTTCGTTGCCAGTGGTTTTTGAAGTTCCGTATGCTTTTTTTGTTTCTTCCTTACTCTTAGACCAACAAGCATTACCGCTTATTTTGTCGTAAGTGTTTTTGTTGTCACCGTAGTTTGAACGTAGACACAATCCGTTGATGTCAGTGGCATTGCCGAGAGACACTTTTGTTTCAAACTCATCTCTGTCAAGCCAATACTTCTTGCCGTTGGCTGTGATATAAGGAGAGGTTTTGTTTTTGGATTTATCGTAACCAACTTTAAAGTCTTTGATTTCGGGAGCATCGCAGATTCCATACCTATAGAGTATATCGCCAGTTACATTTTGTCCGTCTTCCGTTAAAAGACGCTTGTTGACATCGTAATAATTTACAGTCAATGAAATGGTTTGCTGATGCGAACATTGGAACAATGTTGAAGCATAATTCTGTATTGTAGCATAGCTTACACCTATTTCAAGTTTAAAAGGCGGTTCTGATGCACCGAATAGACCTGCAAAGAAATTACCGATACAACGGAAGAAGTTGCCAACGTCTTTACAGAATTTATCCCAATTTAATTGTGCAGGCGAACAACCCATAATGTTTTGGAGATTGTTATCGCTCTGAGCGTTTTGCTCAAATTGGAACATAACATCGGTCATAGCGATAATATCTTTTACATTGCTTGTGTGTCCGTTATCGTAAGCACTCTTGGGATTTGAACCTCTTTTTGCGCTGTACTGACTTGTGTTTGTCAGTAGCGTTGTAGAATTAACACCTGTATAACCATTTATTTTTGTAAGGTAGTTCTCATTTTTATCGGCTGATACAGCATTATCAAAATGGAACGGATTGACGTACATTGTGCCGTCTTCTTTAACGATTATGTTATTGAAAGATTCAATGTATTTTGAGTATTCTTGATAATTCATGCCGTATTTGACATCTTTTTTGTTCTCAAACGCCTTGTCGTAAGCCTGAATGCTTTGTAACCAGTCATTTTCAAATGAATTGTCGTTCGAGCCTAAACCCTCATACAACTGATAAGCTACCGTATCTGCGTATGTCTGAGGTGCGAGTAAGTCGTTTATCGCATCTTTAGGGCTAAATTCAAGCAAACACTCTATAAGTGTTCCGACAATAAATAAAACCATAAGTGCGGCGGCAAATATAGCGGCGGCTATAGCAACAAGTAAAACAACCGTCCACAGGAGTTTGCTCAGTGCTTTTGAAATCTTTGATACAAACTGACCTAATTTGGAACTTGCAATTTTGTTTTTCGCAGAGTTTATGCTTTTCTGGAGCTTACCTCTTACGCCGTTCTTTGCTTTTTTTGTTTTTGCAAGTATTTTTTCTTGCTTCTTTATGTATTTACTGGTTCTTGATTTAATTTTTTCGGCTTCAAGAGGTTTAGGCTTTTTATTTATAATAGGCTTTAAGGGCTTGTTGTATAGGTCTTTGAGTCCTTTTCTACCTATTTTTTTTGCATTTGCAAGGTCACGCATTCTGATATTGCCTAATCTTCTGATAGAAGTAATTGATTTCTGCGTATATTTTCTTATCATCGAGATATTGTTTTTCATTTGCAATACCTCTTGCCAATCATCAGACTTATCCACTCGTGTAATAAAGAAGCTAAGTCCTGCACTTCCTATATTTTTTGCGCTTTTAAGTGCTGACTGTGCGCCGAATGCACCTTTTTTATTTATTTGAACAAGTCTGTCTCTTGTCCTTGCAGTTATGCCTAATTGTGCAAGCTCTGCACTTGTGAGGCTTTCAAGTTTTTTTATATTGAACGAACCTGTTGCTTTGACAAAGAGAAAACCTTTTTCTGCGGCTTTGTTAAGGAATGCCTCGTTTACTTTTATAAGGTCTTCCATTTTCAGTTCTTTATTGCCTAATTTCAGATGTTTGAACATAGACGATGTTGCTAAATCATCTAAGAACGGCGAAGTTGCGGATATTGCCGCTTTTTCAAGCGCATCTAAAATAAAATTATCTTTATCAAGCAATTTAAGAAGCGATTTTCTATCTTCTTCGCTGAATTTGTCAGACACTTTGATTTTCTTTAAAGCATTATCGAAACCACGAGATGTAGCAAGAGAAGATAAGCTTAAATCCAATTTTGCAAGACTTTCTTCAATAAATTTCCTATTAGCTTCAGAAATGCCAAGAGAAATCATTTTACGTTCAATGATGGTTTTACGTGTAATTTGTTCTTGACTGATAGAGTTTACAATGTCTTCGAGTGCGCCGTAAGACCAAGAACATAATACGCCTGTTGTCTTATAAAGTTCAATTTTATCTTTTTCTTCTTTATCACTCTTTTTATGCTTAACAGGACGCTGTGTGTATTCCTGCCTGTAAAGTGTTGATTTGAATGCCTCTGCATTCTGCTGTTGTAAGGTCAGTTTTTTTGATGAAGGCTTGTACGCTTTTGCAATCAATTCAACAGAACTCTGCGAAAGACCTAAAGCGGCAAGCTGTTGTGTGCTTATATTTTTTAACGCCTTTACATCAAAACGCCCTGTTATATCGTGAAGATTGAAACCATTGCCTTCTATCTTCTTGACAGCGGTTTCTACGGCTTCTTTGATGTCTTTCTTGCTGTAAAGACCACTTTCTTTTGTTTGTAAGCCAAGCGAATTTCTTAAATCGGTCAGATGTTCGCTACTTTTGCGAGCATTGTTTTCCAACCTTTCAAGTATTGTATCTCCGTCTTTTTTATCTCTGATTGCACTGAGCTTATCGTGACCCATTTGAACAAAGCGATTGTATTGTTCTACTTCTTTGTTAAGTTCGTTCGCAATAGAGGCGTAATTGTGATTTTGCTCGCTCTTAAAGCGTTTTTCGAGTATTTTGTCACCAAGTTCAACACGCTGTTTGTGCTGTTCCAGTATATCTCGCTTTACAGCTTCATCTGTAACTATCTTACCGTTCAATATAACGGTATCGCCATACAGAACTGTTGCTCTGTTAGCGAAACCCGTGAAAATCTTTGGAGCGGCTTTGTTCCAAGCGTTCAAAGATGTATTGAAGTATTCCTTTTGGATTACCTCTCCACCCCATTGTAACGCTTGTTCGCCTTTACCGATTATTCTACTGGGGGAGAATATATTAGGGAAACCGTCCATTCCTATACCCATAGGACTAAGCAGAACAGTGTCAAATATATTAAGACCAGTACGATTGATACCGTTAGAAGGCATATTACTTTCTGTGACAGACTCTTTTTGTACTGTGATGAATATATGCGATTCATCAACATAATCGTCAATTATCTTCTTGACATCTTTGCCTTCGGGCGTTATTAAAGGAACTTCCACCAGATATTGTCCGTTGAGAGACTTTGCGGGAGCTACCGCCGAAATGCCTTGTTCGTCCATTTCTTTCATGAACATTACAACAGAGGCTCTATCGTTAAATGCAAGTCTCTGATAATCATCAGGATTGTATTCGTTTATTTGTGTTCTTGTAACAGGCGAATCTTCAAACGAAGCTTCAGTTTTGCTATAATCTGAGCTTTCGTGTGCGGGGCTGTTGTTGGAGTTGTTATCGGTAAATTGGTTGTCTTTAACATTGTCTGCTTCTTTATATGGATTAGCTATATCTGGTTTTACATTATCAGAATAGCTTCTTTCAATAATTGATGAAAAGTCCTTAGCACTGGTGTAATCAGGAGCATAACGCATTTGAGGCGCAGTCATATCAAAGAAATTCTGCGACTGTTCCTCTTGTGCCATTCTTTCAATAGTGCTTGTTTGTACACTTGTAAAAGTTTCGTCTTTGCACAATTGCTTGTATTCTTCTTCGTGTAATTGCCTGAACATATCGTTTACGGCTGACTCATAGTTGCGAGCAAACGCATTCATGATTTTCTTTGTCATAGCGTCTGTCGCACCACTTGCTCCACGAAGGAAGGGGTTTATTTCGTACATATCGGTTTTCCTTTCTTTATATTTCAGACAACATCGGAATGTCGCTGATATATGTATGGTTCACAGAACCACGCAAGGAATTATTTTTCGTTTACACCGTATATATACTCGTCATTTGAAAGCACATCAGGTGTTTCGGTTTCTTCAAAATCGTCATTTGTTTCTTCTTCGCTTGTTACGCCATCATTCTTTTCAGACTCTATACGGTCAATTTCATCAAGATAGTCGATTTCGTCTTGTACTGCGGAATAATCTATACTGTCTTCGCTGTACACAACGCAGTCCTTCTTGAACATTATAGTGAGCTTGCCGCTATCCTCTGTGAGGAAAGCGGGCATTATGAATGATATTCTGTATGCCATATATTCCATTTCGTCCTGCTTAATCAGGTCAAATGTTAGTTCGTAATCTCCTGCTTTGCCGCTTGTAAATCTTGTTGTGTTACGTTCAAGCACTGTTCGGAACATACTTTTTATACGCTGAAGATTCATATTATCTGCACTCATAAGCGTGAGGTAAACATATTCACCGCTTATATTTATAAGATTGTTTGTGTTCACTGTAATTTGTTCAACAACAGTAGAAACGCTCTCGTCTTTGTGCTGAAGTACCTGATGAATTGTTACTAAACAATCACAATCTCTGCATTGTTCAAGACATTTTGTAAATTCTTCAAGTTCTTCTTCTGTTTCAATTTCAAATACGTTTTGCATAAAATATTCCCTTTCTATTCGTTTTTAATTGGTATCAGTTCGATTGCTTCCGCATCTTTTGTGACACCGTATTTTGTACCATTGTCATTTTCAATAATGCCTTTATTGTTTATCATTACGCCACCTGTTTCTTCATTGAACTCGACACAAGCCCAATATCCTGAAGAAGTACGTTTAAGCGGAAAGAGTTGTTTGTTTTCCCCGTATTTTTTGCCAAAACTATCGGGAAAACATACTCCGTCATGTGTGTCTATGCTAAATTCCACTTCATAATTGTCGCTTTTTAAATCCTTGAACACCATTATGTCAAGCGAACCGTCTACTATTCGTGCGGTCATTAGAAACGGTATACCCTTATGTATGATTTTAACCATTCCCGACTCTTGATAAACCGCTCTGTAATTGTTTACGTTGTCATCAAGTACAACTATGAGCGGCAAGCTCCGTCTGTCAGGCATCTTTTTGGTAGGAAACACAAAAAGTGTGATTTTTTCATAATTCGGCTTTGTTATTCGTGCCGTTATTGTTGAGAACCACATTGTATCAATGTATTTTCTCAAATCTGTTTCTTCGTGGTTAGAATCACCTTCTATAGTGTTTTTGGTTATTTCAGACTCGCTTTTTTCAAGTTTAATCTTTTTTGTCTTTTTAGCTTTATCGGCATACATCTCATCTACACAATGCCTTATTATCTCATCGTGATTAAAAAAGCTGTACGGCTCTGTCGATATTGCATAATATATCTGATATTCGTCATTCGGCTTTTCAAGAATGGCTTTCAGACGGTCTATGTTTTCTTTTTTACAAAAAATATTTACCTTTTCACCGTACATAGTAAAAAACGGATAAGACTGTAGGCTCATTAAGAATGCCCTCAGTACCATATCGCCGTGCAATCGGCTCTGCGCATTGGCTTTGCGCAAGTCTATGTTCATCGTAATAAGATACAGTTCCTCGTCTGCTTCATCTATCCTTTCACAGAAATCCAAAAACGCATTTCTGTTAGGAAAACCATTGTCATCGGTAAAAAAGTCTTTTTTCCTTATTTCAATTTTTTCGTTGCTCTGGTAATCGTCATATATTGTCTTCATCATCGGAATACCACTTCTTTTTTTCTTTCTTCATATCGTCATACGATACATTTTGCGGCGCAACTGACAATATCGTTTGTTCTATCTGCCATATTGTTCCTATCGAGGGTTCGAGGCAATGAAATTTGTGTGCATTGTCTGGCTCAATCGTTATATTGTATTTTTCGGATAATTTTTTTATCTTACCCAAACACTTATAACGCCTTTTATATGTCGAGTCGCAAGAGGTTGAACTTACACATTGTATTTTTTCTTTTGCAAAATGCTTGAAAGCAATGCTCTTTACTATTTCTTTGATGTAGCTGTTTGCAATGTTTTTCTCTTCAAGCTTTTTTAATATTTTCGGTGATTCAAGTATTGCCATAATCGTTTCACTTGCAAGGTCTTCTGCGTCTTGTTTTGTACTGCCTTTTTTATCGCCGTAATAGTACCTTGCGTATTGATTAACTACCTTCGTCACTTCTTCCCAATCTATTTGTTCGTTCATTTTTTCCCTCTTCATTGCCGCTATGTTCTGCTATCTCTTTTAAGATTCTACCCGCTTCTTCAAGTGTTTCGCCAAGACAAAAGTCTTCGTTATTGTCATAGTAAGGCTTGCCTCTTAGAAAAGCAGGAATGTTACGTTCTGCTATTTTCATTTGTGATGTCCCCTATATGTTTCCCTATATGTTGGATTATAACATATATCGAATGTAGCCATAGAGCCAATGTGTTTAATGGCTCGGCTACATTCGATACATTTTTGCACTTATTGATTGGTTTTTATTCTGTCACTGTTTCCGTGTCTTCTTCATCTGCCGCTGTGTACGACAGTCCTTTTGCCATATCGTTGGGGTTTGTTGACATCAGCTTGTACAGAACGTTTTCTGTAGGTAACTTGTAATCAAACGGTATCATTACAGTGCCGTTATATAACAATCCCTGTCCCGCAGGTCTGTCCTTAATGTAATCAATCAGCGTGTCACTGACAGCATATATCTGCTGTATCTGCTGTCTGCCGATAGGAGACTGGTTAAAGAACATAAAGAAGCCTGTGTTATTAAACATTGCCGTACCCTGTGAAGAACGTAACAAGTCGGCTACGTCCTGCGTGATACCTGTCATAATACCACCGTATTTACGAACACGCTTGTAGTACGCCATAATCGTATCAGCAGACGATTGTGTCTGGAAGAATAAATGGAACTCATCGAGGTATACCCATACCGCACGGTTCATCTTATACTTTTCATTGTATTCTCTGTTCTTTACGATTCTCGTCCAGATGTTTGACAGACAAACCTTCATTGCCATTTCTTTCATCTTTTCAGGAAGCGAAAGCAGATTGTAAACAATCATTCTGTTGCCGACAGGTACATTTGTTTTCTTTGCGAAAACATTATACTGTCCTACACAGTACGGCTCAATTGCTGTTGCTACCTTTACCGCTTCAGGTGTTCTCATATCAATAAGGCATTCGTAGAAATCTGCGAGTGTCGGACATATCTCTGTGTCTATATCTCTCTTGTCGCCTTCTTCGTGTCTGTGTGTCATTGTATCAATGTAGGATTCATACATCTGCGTAGTAGCTTTGTGGATAGCGTTTACCTCAAAGCTGTTACACTCTCTGCCTCGTCCGAGAATTGATTCTACAAGACCTACCATATAGTCGCACTTTTCTGCGAGCGGCGTAGCCTTCGGGTCGTCCCATTCCATAGACATATCACAAGGATTGATTGTGTATTCAGATTTCAGTTCAAGGTCGATTACTGTACCGCCTAAAGCGTTTGCAATTACACGATACTCGTTCTCAGGGTCAAGGACGATTACTTGGTCGTCAGAGGACAACATATTAACAATCATTTCACCCTTTGTTGCAAATGATTTACCTGAACCCGACTGTCCGACAATAATGCCGTTCGCAAGTTTACTGTACTTACGGGAATACATTATCATATTCTTGCTTATTGCGTTGATTCCGTAGAAGTAACCGTTGCGGTCTTGCAGTTCCTGTATGTTAAACGGGAACAACGCTTGTACATTATCCGATGTGAGTAATCTGTCTACGATAATCTTACTGGTTGATGTCAGACAAGCTGTATTCAGACCCTGTACCTGCTGACCGATAAGATATGAAGGTGTTATGGTGTAATCTCCACATATTGCAGAGAACTGGTCGCTTGCTGTTTGCAGGTCTTTTTCGTTTTCTGCAAATATGGTAATAACTGAAGTAACAAGGAACAGCTTTTTTCCTTCCACTACTACATCGTGACGCAGGCGTTGTGTTTCTTCCCTCATTACAAGCAAGTCATCATTCATAAGTGAGGGGTCGTATCCACCTTTGTATGCGTTCTTCGATTCCTTGATTACATCTGCCTTAACTGATGTATTCATATTTTTAACCAGAGCGATAGACTTTTTACGGGGAACTGCTTTCATCTGAATTACAGTTACCATTTCTGTCGGCAGGTTGGTTGTTTTCGTAAGGAAAGAAGTATCAATTGACTGAGGGAAATCATTGTATGCGTATGACTTGCAGTATCTGTTTTCGTTCAGTACGATATTCTTTTTTGAACGCATAATGCACTGCGGGGCTACAAGGTCTTTAATGGAGTAACCCGCTTTTTCCATCGCAAGTTTATCAATGTCTACTCTGTCATTCTCTCCGTCCTTATTAGTGTGAGTTATAAAGCGGTCATATTCTTTTTCAAACGGAAGAACCTTATTGCCGTTAAGAATCTCTCTGAGAATTGATAAACGTTCAACCGCTTCAACGGGTACGACCCCGTTTTTATTTATTGCTTTTACCGCTTCCTGAAGTGTAGGTTCAATTGTATTAAATGTTGTTTCCGCATCGGAAAGACTTGCCTCAGTAGCAGTAAGCATTATGTACTTCTCTTTTGTTATATCGTTTCGTCCTTCGGTTATCTTTTCGTCAATAATCGCATTATACGCCTCACGATATTCATCTATGCTGTCACCTTTTTCTTTGATGTGGTAAGCTTGTGACATATCTGCCATTGTGTTCGCTTTGTTTATGATAACAACACTTATGGTTATGTTATCCATAAATCTGTTTACCAACTGTGTGTACTTCTTCAGCAATTCTTCCTGCACATCATCGGGTTCTGAAACAAAATTGCTGTCAATAAGATGATACAGTTTTGAATACTGATTTCTGTAAATTACAATACCGTTATTCGTAATTCCGTCAATCTGTAATACGTCCTGCACGGTTCTTGCAAGACCTTTTACACTTTTCTTAGTCGGTTTCTTTTTTGCTGACTCGCTTGCCGCTTCTTCGGCAGAACTTTTTTTGTTAAATAAATTCATCTTGTTTGTTCCTTTCGCTTTTTATCTTTCCTGTTTTTCAATTGATTTGTCACTTGTTTCATCAACAACCGCTTCAGAATGTTTTGTGTAAATATAGGACGGTATGTTTAAGTTTTCGAGAACATTTCTTGCAATGTCATATTCGTCACTTTCAAACTGTTCCATATATATCTTTCTGCGCTTGCGGTCGATGTCTCGCAACAAACTTTCAATTGATAACAGATTGTTTACGGTTTGCTTCTGATTATCTGTCTTTATGAACAGATACATTTGGTTTGAACCCTCTGCCTGTTTCAATGCAACTTTTGATGATGCGTTTCTTAGCATTATGTCTACTTGCCGCTTTAAAGCAGGATTTTTGTTTATCATCGCCTGTTGTGGTAATTTGCGTTCGATATTGTCGTATAATTCAATTACGATAATTGCATTTTCATCAATAGGTGCGTGTAACATCTTGTCATCGAACACATTTACTTTTGCATATTCGGCAGGAACATATCTCTTTGCTTTAATCTGTTCAATTTCTTCCTGTGTAAATGTATAATGTACCTTTGACAAAATTTCTCTGAACATCTCGTTCTGGTGTTCCAAATCATCAATCTTATCCATAAGCGGTTTAAGACCAATATCTTTTTCTTTCAGACCTATTCTGTTCAGCGTTTCAAGCATTCTTTCAATGTCCTGCATCAATGATGTTTTTTGCGCCTCTGCTTCGGATATTTTCTTATTGAGTGTTTCAATTTTGAGTTCCATTACAGTCTTGTTACCATTCACGGTTGCTCCGTTCAGTATTTGACAATGATACCCTAAATCGTTTGCAACATACGCACTCAATCTTTGGTGCATACCCTTGAGATAAACACGATTGATTTTGTTACGACAAGACAATCTTTCAAATTCCTTATTGCCATTTTCCTCTTCCCATTCTTTTAATGCTTTTTTTACCCAACTTTTTTCTAAGTCAAGTCCTTTAGTGCCTTTTATAACTGGCACAAAGTCTAAATGAATGTGGGGGGTCGTTTCGTCTTTATGCACAATTGCATTAATAACATTCTCTTTCCCAAAGTCTTCACAGTAAAAATCGTAGACCGAGCGAAAGAACGCTCGTTCGTCCTGTGCCTTAACATCTTTCGGCAGTGTAACTATTATTTCACCCATACAGCAGTAGTTACCTCTGTTCTGGGAATACACTTCACTGACACGCTTGTGTACGTCTTCTGCAACACCCTTTTTGAAATAATAGTTCAAGTGTGTTCTTTCACTGTCTATTTCTTCATTTTCGTGTGTTACTCCATCGTCACCCGCTCTGTTGTTATGCAACAATAGTCTTCCTGCCGCATCTCTTTTGTATTTTGCAAATGCCGCCATTCACTTTCTCCTTTCTTCACTTTTTCACCTTCTTTATGGTTCATTTAACCACATTAGGCGGTTTCTCGCCGTTTGTTTCCTTTTTTTGTGTGATTTACCCTTGCTCGCCTTTCTCCGTCTTGCTGACATTTTTAAAGTTCGCATAACCAGTTACGCTTTCTTTTTTAAATGCTAACAATTTCACAATTTCTTTTAATAATGCCGTTTTGGAACTATCTTTCCATATTTTGTGAGTGATTTTTGTCTGTTTTCGCCGCTTTTTTCACATATTCGATAACTTCCTGTTCGCTTCCTTCTCTGAGAAGCCTGTTCAGTTCTATATCACCTTTGTACCATTCTTCAAACTGCTGTTCAAAAATTGCTCTGTCTTTATCCGATAAGCCACGATTGAGTTCGCTTTTGTATTTTTCGTATATCGGAAGCACTATCGGGTGGTTGACATTGATACGGTAATTATAAGGATTGTGGTCGTTATAAATACTGTCAAATACGGTTAGTTTTTTCGGTGAATCTTTGTAATTAACCCAAGCCATATTATGTACCTCACTTCGGATTAGCAAACACAAATGTTGTGCCGTGTTTTTCTTTGTCTACTACAAGATATGCTACGAACTTTCTTCCGTTTTTCGACACGAAAGGTTTGTCTTTTGTTCTACCATTTGTAAGTAAATCTTCAAGGTCTGATTCTGTCATTTTCGCTTTACAGATTTCGTTATTGAAGCTGAACTTACAATCACAGTAAAAACCGTAACGTCCGTATTTCAATGTAGAACCACATATCGGACACTTGTGTTCTTTTTTAGGTTTATTTTCTTTTTCTTTTGGACTTGCTATTACCGCTTTGTTTTCCATAAGAACTCTGTTTGTTGTTTCTGTAACGTAAGCTATTATATTATTGAGATAATCTTCCTTACTCATCTCTCCGTCTGCAATAGCAGAAAGGTTGTTTTCCATATCTGCGGTCTTCAACGGACTTATAAGAGCTTCGTCATATTTTGCTATTACAGGAATGATTGATTTACCTAATTCTGTTGGTGCAATCTTCTGGCTTTTTGCAACGGTAATGAAGCCTTTATCTTTAAGCTTTTCAATGATGCTTGCTCTTGTAGCCGATGTGCCGATGCCTGATGTCTTTATCTGTTCTCTCAGTTCTTCGTTTTCAATTAACTTGCCTGCCTTTTCCATTGCAAGTATCAGAGAACCTGTGGTATAAGCAACGGGTGGTTTGGTTTCCATCTCATTGACCGAGAACTGATTAACGCTTACGTTATCTCCTATATTCGGAACGTAGTTCTTTTCTGTCAGTTCTTCTTTATCTTCTTCCTGCTCTTCTCCGTCATTTTCGTTCTTCGCCTTGAACCCGTATTGCTTTACGATACGATAACGTTCAATGAAATGTTCGCCGTTACTGTGAACGTATAAAACGTAAACAGCATCGTAAATATAAGGCGGCAACATTATGTCAGTAAAACGCTTCATTATTGCCTTGTATACAGCCTGTTCAAGACCCTGTAATTCGTCAGCGTTTCCTTCGAATGTCGGTATCAATGCGTAATGGTCTGTAACCTTTGAATCGTCAATATATCTTGCGGGTATATTGTAACCTTTTTCTCTAAGGTCACTTGCTACGGCGTTCGTTAAAAATCGGCTGTCAGTACGAGGATAAGTAGTATACTTTTTTTCGTAAAGCGACTGTGCGATTTTCAATGTATCTGCGGGCGAAATATGGAAACGTTTTGAGCAGAACGCTTGTAAATCAGCAAGGTTAAAAAGATAAGGTGCGTACTCTGTTTTAGGCTTTACTTTGAGATTTTCTACAGTAAGATTTCTGCTCTGATTAAATTCATTTGCAAGAGTGACTGCATCTTCTTTTTTTAAGAATCCCGTTTCATTATATAAGCGGTCGTCTTCAAAATATCTGCTTCGTTTGTCAACGTGCCATGTAGCAAAATCATCTGCTTTAATACCGTAGTAATTGGTTTTCTTAAAGTGGTCTATTTCATCTTGTCTGTTTACTATCATCGCAAGTGTCGGTGTCATAACTCTGCCAACATTAAGAACACTTCCATAACCACCAGAAGTCAATGTAAAGCATTCGGTAAAATTCATACCGATAAGCCAGTCGGAAATTGCTCTCATATATCCGCTGTCTATCATATTCTGATATGACGAGTAAGGCTTTGCGTCTCTGATTCCGTTAATTATACTTTCAGCGGTATAAGAGTCAATCCATACTACTCTTTCGTCTATATTCGGCTTGCTTCTGAATATTTGATTTCTTATCAGAGCCTGAATGTATATTCCTTCACGTCCTGAGTCACCTGCGTAATAAATTCTTTCTATATCTGGTCTTGTATAAAGAGATTTAATTACTTTGAATTGTGCGCTTGTATTTTTAAGTGGTACATATTTAAACGGGTGCGGAATCATCGGTAAATTTGCCTTGTCCCATTTTTCCCATTTCTCGTTGTATTCCTTTGGTTCAGCTATTGCAATAAGGTGTCCGACAGCCCATGTGATTATTACATCACAATTGATTACATTCGAGTGTCCTTCTATATAACCGTCATTTTTACCGCCGTTGACCTGTAGAACTTTTTTATATTCCTGTGCCACAGACGGTTTTTCCGTTATAATAATTGTTTTTCCCATTATTCGTTCCCTTCATTTTCTTGTTACGTTTTATTCATCATTTTCATCGCCGTAATCGAAGTCGTCATCTTCAATTTCTTTGATAAAGTTTATATACTTCTCTTTAAGTTCCTTCTTTTCCTCGTGTCTCTCTTTCGCAGACTTTTTCTTTTTTGTAAGAAGCTGTTCTGCTTTAGAAGGTTCTTCTTTTCGGGTTTTAAAATAGAGCCACAGATAAAACAAAAAAAGAAGAGCGAATATCACAGCAAATACCGACATCGTTGTATTGTAACCAAACGCAAGAATGGTACATACGACTGTCAGTATCGCATAGATAATCGCTCTGAGCAGATTTCTCTTATATTTATAAAACATTATTAAATTACCCCTTTTCTCTATCCTTGCTTTACAGCAAGATTACGTCTTTATATGTTCCCTTTTGACGGGTCAAAGAACTATTTGTACAGACTTTTTCCCATAGCCGTAGCATACTTTAAGTTCTTTGCTTTTTATCAGCATTTCCCGTTGCCGATAATATCCAAACAATTCTACGTTAAACGTGTAAGCACCTATCTTTTCCCTCTGTAGGTAGCCTATCTTAACGTATGTTGTTATAGCGTGATTGACTCGTGTTAGCGAGACATCATTTTTCTTTGCTATTTGTTCCTTTACCGCTTTATTCACTATCAGATAATTTTTTCCCGTTTTCTTATCTTCAATCGCTATAAGAAACAAATCATTTAATATCTTTGTTAAACCTTTTGGAACACCATAAAAATATCCCAAATGTTCAAGATATTTTAAAAACGCATTTATAAAAATTCTCACTCCTTTGATTGTAGTTTTTTACTACAACAGTATTGTAACATTTTATAGCACTATTGTCAACCGTTTCTTATTATTTTTTTGTAATGTGGGTTAATGAACTATAGATATAACAGAAAGGAAGGTGCTTATTATGAATTTTGAAATAAGCTTTGAAAAGAAACTTTCACTTGCATCAGAAAGCAAAGATGAAGATACATTGTTTGTATTGGCAAATGACGGCGATTGCAGAATCAGGGAAACGGTAGCAGGAAACACCGCAACAAACGCATCTGTTCTTGATAAACTTTCAAAAGATATATTCTGGCGTGTTCGTGCAAGGGTTGCTTCTAACAGAAACACTGACGCAAAAACGCTGAGATGGTTAGGAAAAGATGAAAGCTCTCTTGTAAGAGAATGTGTAAGTAGAAATCCTCACATTGATGCAAATACAATGAACAACCTTGCAAAAGACGAAATCTATTACGTCAGAGAGCAAGTTTGTAAAAATCCTAAAGTCAGCGATAAAATTCTTTTATTTTTATCAAAAGATGAAAATAATTTCGTTAAAGAAGCGGCAAATAGTGTTATAAGAAAAAAAGAAAATAAAAAAATCGTACAATCCGAAATAAATTTTTAGTTATGTGGCTTATTGACCCATAAATATTTCAGAAGCATTTGACTCACGCAAAAGGAGAAAAATATGAGTTTTTTTAATCCAGACATTTATAATGAAAAAAACCTTGAAAAAGATGACGCACAATCCATTTCAGACATTCGATATGTTCTGCGATGCCTCGATAATGAAGACATCATTGACGATTATTGTAGTCAGCGAAGTATGGGAAAGCTTGAAACTGAGCTTATGAAAGAAAGGTTAAATTCTTACACCGAATTTATTAAAGAGCATCTTGAAGAAAACATAACAGAACTCATTGTAACGATGATTGAAGGTTACGATGAAGAAACGTTTGAAAAGAACATACGCCGCAATTACGAAGGCAAAGAAATTAAAGAGGGTGACTAATATGAAAAAACATATAATCTGGAGCAGTACAATCAACTTTGAAGATTGGGAAGATGATTTAAAAGAAAATTATCCTGACCTCAGTGAAGATGAACTTTACGATATAGCGGTAGAAACCAATGACGAATATCTCAATGACGAAAGGGCTAATTTAAACATAAAATGCGAAGGAAGCATTTTGTTAGTAGCAGACATAGGCAGATGGGACGGCAGAAGCACGGGCTACCGTGTAATCGAAAGCGGTAATATCGCAGACTGCTTGGAAGCACAGCTAAGATGTGAATCTTACTTAGATATTTACCTTGACGAACGTGGCGATTTAAGAGCTGATGAAACGCATCATGACGGTACAAATCACTACTTGTTCAGGTCTTTCAAACCTTCTGCTACTCAACAGCAGATAGAAAATCTAAAAGATAAAATTTATTGCGGTAACGCCACAAGAGCGGATATTGTAAGGCTCACTGACCGTTTAGGCGATAAAATAGCCGCTGTTCACGGTTGGGATATACCTAAGCAGAAAACAAGAACTCCCCAAAAAGAAAGATAAGTGCTATGTGGTTTAACGAACCATATATCTTATATATTGAAGTCAAAGCGTTATCCAAACGCATTTCTTCACAAAATTTAAAGTTCAGGAAGGATACATTAACATGGCAAAAAAGACACAAGAGCTTATCGAAGCTGAAGAAACTCGCTTATCGGAGTTAAAGAAGAAACTACAAGAGGCAAAAAAAGAAGTACAGAATTGTGAAAAGAAAATTGCTTCTTTAAGAAAACAAGAACAGAGCGAAAAACTTGAACTTCTCGCACAGCTTGCAAGCAAGAAGGATATTTCGGTTGAAATACTTCTGAAGGCTATCGAAAATGAAGACATTGTTACGCTCATTGCAGAAACAAAAGCAGATGAAAGTTCTGCTCAGTCGTCATCAAATGAGGAATCATTAGCTACGGTGTCAGCAGATGTTGAGGCTGTTACAGATGACGATGATGACGAAGATATTGAAGAAACCAAAGAAAAGCAGGATTCTGCTTGGTAATTAACTAAGAGTACGACAAGTGTGACATACTTTTCTCCTATTTCTTTTGAATTGGCAGGACTACCACAAGCAGTTCTGCCTTTTCAAAGGAAAATATGTAATCACTTCCGTTCCACTGGGAAGGAAGTACAATGAAAGGAAAAAACGATGAACAAAGAAATACGTTTTGTAGACACTCATTATAAAACATTATTTAATGTTCCCGATGGTGGAAGCGTTGCGATAACAGATTGCACAGGTAAAGAAACAACGTATAAATGCAAATATTTAGATGATTACCACCTTGAAATAAGCGGTAATTGTTGGCATATTATGCAGTTGGCTGAGTTCCTTGAACGTAACGGCGCAACTTGCCGTGCAATAGACGATGTTACAAAAGGAAAAAATTTAACGTATGAACGGTAATTGTCACTTTATTTTTGGTGCGACTGTAAGCACTATGGTGGCGATAAATCTTGAAAAGCTAAGTGTAGTATTACCAAACATAACTTGTTCACCTGAAACCACTTCCCTTCTGATTTTAGGCGGTATTCTTGGTGGCGTAATGCCTGATATGGATAATCCTAAAAGTTACATAGGAAGACTATCAAGACCAATAAGCACTTATATTGGTAAGTTAGGCGGTTTGTTCGGGAAAAAAGGAAAATATCATCGTGGAATCCTTCACGACCCCTTTATTTATATATGCGGTCTTGCACTTTCATATATATATTTCCCTTATCTGATAGGATTGTTTATCGGGGGTATTTCGCATATATATCTTGATTTATTTAACCCTGTAGGTGTGCCTGTAATGTTCGGTATAAAACGTTTGCGATTAGGTGAAATTCTTTCAGGAAGTAAAGAAGCAATACGTTTTACTTGGCTTAACATTATCTTATGCCTGCTTATAGGCGTATCAATTAAAATAGGGCTTATGTTGGCATAACGCCAAAAAAAAATAAAAGGAGTATTTTAATATGAGCATTGAAAACTTAACAATTTCGGAACTTCTTACAAAGTACGAAGAGGACAAGCAGATACTTGAAACAATTGATGATTTCAACAATCCCACCGAAGAACAGGCTCTTGCTATGACCGACATTTCTGACGCTCGCAAATTCTTTACTCAGACTCAGGAATCCATTGATTATATTGCCGCTTGTGCTGTGCTTAATCAAGACGGCTCGGTTGATAGCCTTATGAACAAAAACAGCTATCTGTCTACCCTGTTAGACGTGACCGATGTGAATAACAAGGATTTTCTTGACAAGGTGTACAGTGAAAGCACCAATAAGAAAACTGTAGAAGATAAACAGAGAGTTGAAGAATCTATTAATACGGTTATTTGCGGCAATCCGATGCTTACACAGGAATTTCTTTCAATGGCAGACCAGATGCCTGAAACTACTGTAGCAGACACTATGCGTGTCAACGGAACAATCCATAATATGCTTGAAGCTGAAAAGATAAGCGGCAAAACAACGGACATTTTTGATTTTGTTCGTGAACAGCTTAAAAATGAACAGAGTAAGAACAAACCATTACAGATTGTTGAAAGCAATGACGGATATGTTATGGCAATCAGTATTCCTGCTGAAGAAATAGCGGCAAATCTTGATTTATCACAAGAATTTGCGTCCAAAGTAAAAAATGGCAATGAAGTTATACATAACGAAGCACCCCGACATACCACTACAGACCCTTCGAGAGTAGGCGGCAACGTTCAGCTTGAAGAATTTGATGACTTAGGAACTATCGAAAGAGATAGCGGTTTACAAACTGAGGAAGAAAAAGAAGAAGATGAACAGCAAAGCAAATCCAATCGTAATAATTACCGTGATATGTAAAGACTGTTTCGGATAAAAAGGAAGTGATTTTATGTATGTAGTTACAATGGGTAAGTATTTCTCTGAACACTCATCATGGGAAAAAGCCTACGAAGAAGCCAAGAAAGCACAATCAATACATTTTGAACCGTGCCGTATATCTTTAAAACGGTCAAACACAGTCTTATGGGATTCTTCAGATTGTGCCGTTTTAAACACCTACGAAAGTTTCAGCCGTGAAGAATGGGATTCGTTCGAAAGATGCGATGCTAAAAAGGAAAACAAACCTTCTGTTTATTTTGATATAGACGGAACTTTAGGATATTGGTATCAGAACGCAAGAGGTTTTGTATATCCCGATGAAGTTCTTGACCCTAATAAACATTACTTCCGTACAATCGAGCCACACCCTTTTATGATAGATGTAGCGAGAACGCTTCACGAAAAAGGCTATGATGTTTGCGTAATCAGTGCCGCAGACCGCTATACGATTAAAGATAAATGGGATTGGTTAAGCGAACACTGCTCTTTCATACCCCCTGAAAACATATTCTTTTGTCCGTTAGGAGCAGATAAAAACAACTTTGTGAAAGGTAATGCTGAGTATTCTATACTGATAGATGACTATAAAGAAAATCTGAAGCAATGGAAAGGCATACCTGTTAAAGCAATCAATACAATAAATTCTCCTGACGCAAATATGACAAATATTATGGGTAAAAGCGGAGATGCAATTTTTGAACAATTCGGTGAAAAGAATATTCTTTATAAGAATTTACTTGAAAAATCGGTATCTGATATTACTTCATTGCTTAACTCACTACAGAAAGAAATTGGTGGCAAGTCTAAGCAGAAAAACGATATATCAAGATAATCTGATTCAAGAAAGGAAACTTAAATGACGGCAGAAACATTATATAACCCCTCTTATGAGGAAAAAATTGATTTAGCAATGGACGAAGGAACACCCGCAGAAACACTTGCCGTTCTTGCAAAGGATATAGACCCTCATATACGTGAAGCAGTAGCAAAAAACGAAAATACACCTGCTGACATACTCGCTATGCTTGCACGGGAAAATGACAAGTATATTCGTGCGGCTGTTGCAAGGAACGAAAACACTCCTGCTGACATACTCGCTATGCTTGCACAGGAAAAAGACGAGTATATTCGTGCGGCTGTTGCATCTAATCCGAATGTAAGTAACGAAAGACTTGCAATATTTGCGAAAGATGAAAATTGGTGGGTTCGTATGGGTGTAGCAGGAAATAGAAACACGTCTGCTGAAACACTTGCAATGCTTGCAAATGATGAAAATTATGAGGTTCGTCATGTGGTTGCGGGCAACAAAAATGCACCAATTGAAACACTTGTTATGTTCTCAAAAGACAATAACGGAAGTATTCGTGAGGCTGTTGCTTCAAATAGCAATACACCGCTCGAAATATTATTTCAGCTTGCTAATGATAAAGATACCTTTGTTCGATGGGCTGTTGTAAGGAACGAAAAAGCTCCTGCTGAAATACTGGCTAAACTTGCTGAAGACGAAGAAGCTGATATTCGTTATACGATTACAACAAACCCAAATACGTCTTATAACACACTTATAATGCTTTCAAAAGATGCAGACGAGCAGGTAAGCAAAAGGGCTGAAGAAATCCTCAAAGAACGTTTATCAAAAAATAAAAGCCATATAGAAAAATAACATCATCAGCACTTCCGCTCCACTGGAACGGAAGTGCTTTTTTGTAATGCGGCTTATTGATACATAATTCAAATGTAAAAAACAATTTGCTTTCAGAAAGGATAAACAATATGAACATAACAATGAATTTAAGCAAATTATCTTATGAAACAAAAAGAGCATTGGCTAAAGACGAACAAACCTCTCCTGAACTTCTTGCGGCTCTTGCAACCGATAAAGACCCACGGATTCGTAAAATAGTAGCAAGGAATGAAAACACACCTGTAGAAGTTCTTGATTTTTTGGCAAAAGACAAAGACTGGTGGGTTCGTATGGGCGTAGCAGGAAACAGAAACACATCTGTTGAAGTGCTTTCAATGTTTGAACAAGATGAAGATGACTATATTCGTTATGAGGTTGCAACTAATATAAAAACGCCGTCTACAATATTATCGGCACTTGCAAAAGATGAAAATGTATATGTTCGTGAGGTTGTTGCTTCTAATCCAAACACAATAACTGAAATACTTGAATTTCTTGCTGATGATGAAGATTATGAGGTTCGTGAGGCGGTCGCAGAAAATGAGCATACACCTATTGCTTTGCTTATAAAACTTGCTGAGGACATAAGTTCAGATGTTCGTGCGGCTGTAGTGCGAAATAAGAATACACCGTCTGACACACTTGTTCAACTTACACAAGACGAAAGGTTTTATGTAAGCATCACAGCAAGGAAAGCTCTTGAAGGACGCAAAGCAAACGCCAAATGTAATATAGAAAAATAACATCATTGCCACTTCCGCTCCAATGGAACGGAAGTGCTTTTCGTAATGTGGCTTATTGATACATAAATCAAATGTAAACACAAATTCGTTTTAGAAAGGACGAAACAATATGAACATTACAATGGATATAAGCAAATTACCTTATGAAGCCAAAGTAGCTTTGGTAAATGACGTACAAGCCTCTCCTGAATTTCTTGCGGCACTTGCAACCGATAAAGACAGACGGATTCGTGTATTGGTTGCATGGCATAGCGGTACACCTTCAGAAGTGTTAGACACACTTGTGAACGATTGTGATTCGGTAGTCCGTAGAGCTGTTGCGGAGAACGGAAATACTTTTGCAAAGACTTTAGCAAAGTTGGCAAACGATATAGACGAAGATGTTCGTATGGCTGTTGGCGAAAATAAAAACACAAAAGAAGAAACTCTTGCTATGCTTGCAAAAGATAAAAAAGAGTGGGTACGTGAAGCCGTTGCTTCTAATCCAAACGCATTACCTGAAACACTTGAATTACTTACGGAAGATACAGCCAAATTTGTGCGTGGAGCAGTTGCACGGAACAAGAATGCGCCTGAAAAAGTTTTCTTAAAACTTGCAAAAGATGAAAACTCTATTAATCGTCATTACGTTGCTTCCAATCCTAATGTTCCTGCTGAAATACTCGCATTTCTTGCAAAAGATGATGAATGGCGTGTTCGGTATGCTGTTGCAAGAAATGAGAATACGCCAAAAGAAGCACTTACTGTACTTGCACAGGACGAGGAAGAGTGTGTTCGTAGTGAGGTTGCCGCAAACGAAAATACATCTATTGATGTGCTTGCTATGCTTGCCAGTGATAAAGAAGTGTGGATTCGTTTTGCCGTTGCAGGAAACTCTAATACTCCTCTCAATGCACTTGAAACACTTGCTGATGATGAAAATTTGCGAGTATCTGAAAAGGCTGAAAACGTTCTTAAAGAACGTTTAATAAAAGGCAAATGTGGTATAGAAAAATAACCACAAACAAAACTCTTTTAAGGAAGGTTAAAGTTGTAATGAAAAAAACAAAACTTGAAGCAATAAAATCAATGGATTTAGACAAACGTTTGTCTTTAGCCAATCAAACAGCAGATGAAGAGACATTATGTATATTAGCGACTGACACCAGAGAAGAAGTTCGTCAATTTGTTGCTTTAAATGAAAATACACCCGCAAAAGCTTTGTCTGACCTTGCTCGTGATAAAAGCTGGCGTGTTCGTAGTGCTGTTGGCATAAATAAAAATACAAAAGCAGAAACTCTTGCTATGCTTGCCAGTGATAAAGAAGCGTGGATTCGTCAAGCTGTCGCAAGAAATGAGAATACACCAAAAGAAGCACTTGCTGTACTTGCAAAGGATATAGACTGGCGGGTTCGCAAAGCTGTTGCAAGCAATAAGAATGCACCTGAAGAAGTTCTCTCAAACCTTGCAAAAGACGATGATTATGGTGTTCGTGAATCGGTTGTACATAATCAAAACATTTCTTCACATACTCTTGCAATACTCTCTAACGATAAAAACGCTAATATTCGTTATAATGTTGCAAGCCATCAAAAAACATCACTTGAAACGCTTGCAAAACTTGCTTTAGATAGTAACTATAGTGTTCGGTATGCCGTAGCACGGAATAAAAACACACCATTTGAAACGCTCACGGCACTTACACAAGACGAATGTTCCTATGTCAGAGAAGCGGCAACGCAAGCACTCTCTGAGCGCAAAGTGAAGAATAAATGTGATATGGTGAAATAAGCAAAAACACTTCTGCTCCACTGGAACGGAAGTGTTTTTTGCTATGTGGCTTAATGAACCATAAATCAATTGTAAACACAAATTCGTTATAGAAAGGACGTAACAATATGAATAACGAAAACATTTTATCAAAGATAAGCAAAATGTCTGAAGAAGAGCTTATAGACTTAGCTTGGAACACTTCTGATGTTGAGATACTTAATATATTGGCTGTAAATGCGAACTATGAAGTTCGTTGTACGGTTGCAGAAAGCAAGAACACACCTGTAGAACTGCTTGCTGTGCTTGCAAAAGACGAAGATTATGATGTTCGTACAGCAGTTGCCGCAAACGGAAATACACCTGCCAATATACTCACAATGCTTGCAAAAGACAAAGATGGTGATGTCCGTATAGCTGTTGCCAACAACAGAAATACGTCTGTCGATGTACTTGTTATGCTTGGCAGTGATAAAACTTGGTGGGTTCGTAGTGTCGTTGCAGGAAACATCAACACTCCCATTGAACTACTCTCTGTGCTTGCGCAGGACGAACATCGGTTTGTTCGTCAAACTGTTGCAAAAAATGAGAATACACCAAAAGAAGCACTTGCCGTACTTGCACAGGACAAGGACGGGCGTGTTCGTAGTGCCGTTGCAGGAAACATCAACACTCCCATTGAACTACTCTCTGTGCTTGCACAGGACAAACATTGGTTGGTTCGTCAAACTGTTGCCAAAAATGAGAATACACCAAAAGAAACACTTGCTGTACTTGCAGATGATTGCGATTTGGGTGTTCGTCAAAATGTTGCAGGAAATAAGAATACGCCAAAAGAAGCACTTGTAAAACTTGCAGGTGATAGAGATTATGGTGTTCGCAAAGCAGTTGTAAATAACCCGAATACTTCTTATAATACGCTTCTTATGCTTTCAAAGGTCAAGGCGGTAGAAATAAGAGAAAAAGCAAAAGAAGTTCTTAAAGAACGTGCATTGAAAGCCAACACCAATAAAGAAAGATAACCAGACAATTGTTCTGACATAACTGTTCCTAATGTGGTTGAATGAACCATTACTTTTATAAGAGCGCACATAGCGTATAAAACAAATTTTAACCGTCTCACAAATTTTATGAGGCAGTTATAAGAAGAAAGGAAAAAAATATGAGTATTACAATTCCGATGCAAATGTCTTTATGTAATGTGAGTTACGATGTGACTTCTTATGATATTCAAGAAGGAATCACACATCTCAACGATTTCGCATTTAGCCATTGCCGAAAGCTACAAAACGTACAAATTCCTCAAACACTTTCAGAGGTTGGTGTTTACTGTTTCAGTAATTGCACTCAGTTAGAGGAAATAGATTTATCAAAATCTCAAATCACAAAGATACCGAACTACGCTTTCGAAAACTGCTTGTCTCTTAAAAAGGTTATACTTCCCTTTTCTATAAAGGAAATAGGAGAAAACGCCTTTTATAACTGTGAAAAACTTGAAAAAGTGGTGCTTACAGCTCCTGACCTCAAAAAAATCGGTAATAAAGCATTCTATTGCTGTGAAAAATTGAAGGATATAAACCTTGATTTCACTTCCATTGAAAAAATTGGTGACGAAGCATTCTATTATTGTGCAAAATTAAAAGAACTCGTACTCCCCGACACAGTTACTTCCATCGGTAAACAATGCTTTATGTATTGTGAAGGTTTACAGAAAGCAGATATTTCAAATACTGCAATTGAAAAAATAAGAGAAAGCACATTTGAAGAATGCCGTTCATTAAAGAAAATTGTTCTTCCCTCTTCTGTTAAAGAAATTGATGCGAATGCTTTTAGTTACTGTTCCACCTTAACTGATTGTAAATACAGCAGAGATGTAAAAACAGCCGATAACATTTTTGAAGGTTGTAGAGAATACAACTCAAAAGCAAATCAAAAGCGTTTAGCGGCTGAAAGAATGGCTACGGAAAGGTAAAAAATATGGAATCTTTATATAACTTTCAATGGGATATTCCTGCTGAAGCGGAATCGTCATTTAAAACTATTTCGTATTCGTTACACGGAGAAACAAGTAAATACGTTATAGAAAATGCCGTAGAGTTTCTTACAGACAAATTTGGCTTTTTTCGTAAAGGCTTGCAGGAACATAGTTCAAATGATATGGTTCTCTCGTCAAAAACAGAAACACTTAATATTGCAAAAAACAAATTGTTTGGCGTGATAAATGCAAAAACTGCGTCATATCTTTCTGAATTTTTAAAATATAATAACGAGGGTTGCCTTGTTCAAAAACAGGAAGCAAAATGTTACGACTTGGATTTGATGGGATTAAACAAAATCGTTGAAAATAACTTACCCGACATACTTAATACATATATTCCTTCAGCCAACTTCTCTGCTCTGCATTTTGCCAACGAGTTCGTAAAACATAATCAGATACCTTTCTTTAAGGAAGCGTTTGATATTGCAAGAAATGGCGATGATTTTTTTGCAACAGATAACACACAGTGCAAAAAGATTATACCGATAATAGCGGCGACTGCTAATTTTGCTGATAAAATCGGCTATTTCACAAAGACGAATCTACAACAAAGAGGATTGTTAAAGCGAGTAAATCTGGAAGACATTGATACGTCAAAACCTTTTTTGATTAATTTTTACGGCGGCGCAGGCATCGGTAAAAGCACCACAGCAATGCTCATAACTGCCGAATTAAAAAAGATGGGTTTAAACGCTGACTACATAAACGAAACAGCAAAACTTCATATTTATAACGGCGAATCCTACTTGCTTGATGGTTCTATAGAAAATCAAATCAGTCTGTTTAAAGAACAAAAAGAAAAAATAGATATGATGTATAAAAGTGTACATTTATCCGTAACCGACAGTCCCTTGCTCATGTACGGTGTCTATGCTAAAAAAGGTGATAGCCAGTCCTTGCATGAATTTAAAGAAGCGATAAGCGATATGTACTATGATTACAACAACATCAATATATTATTGGTTCGTGACCTTTCGATACCATACGAAAAAGAAGGTCGGGTTCACTCACTCGAAGAAAGCACTCAGATAGATAAAGAAGTTAAAAACACATTGGTAGACAACCGTGTACCGTTCGTTGTTCGTGAAAGAAACGATATTGACGGCATTTGTGATTATATCATAAAACAAATTCAAAAAGCACCAATATTAGCACATCACGTCCATGAACGTCCTTCTGAGCAAGAGGAAGAGAAAAAACTGACAAAACCTATTAAACCTAAATTTATAGAGAGGTAATAAAATGTTAAACGAAAAAGATGTTACTATCATATCTGTATGTGATGAATTAAGTAAGCACAAAGAAACCTCGCATCTGGTTGAAAAAGTTGCAGACGACTTGTTTAAGCCTGCCGAAAATGTTACAACGGAAAAGCTTTATGCCGAATACAATAACATTCTCAGTTACATTGAGTACAAAAAAGAATGGTTGGATAGCCACTGCTCTGAACTTGATATGGCAAATGCCGAAGCTCTTTATGAAAATTCAGAAGAAACCGCTGATATGACTTTTGAAGAGTACATAGAAGAATACGGAATAAACGGTATGATATATTCAAGTTATGAAGAGTTCTGCGATGAAGAAATAGACTATTATCGTGAGCCTTCAATTTATGGCTATTCTGTAATTATTCAATCAAAAGCCTTTAACGATAACGGCTATGATGTTGCAGAGGAATATTATTCTGCATTAGGAAATTCACCGTTGTATCACGATGAATTAACTTTTAATGTAACCTATCTCGAAGACAGAAGCGGCGATGATATAGATGCAATACAAATAGATTTTGCAAGTCCGTTATATGACATAATGTTCCCTCAGTATGACAAAAACAGAGAAACTGAGCAAATAGTAAAACCTATCATAGATGCTTTAAACAAAAGCAAATACCCTCTTTCCAAAGACAACTATGACATTGTTACTGTTTGTGCTACAGTTGACTTCAATAATACGCATTCTTTCGCAGACGCAATTGAGCAATATCTTTATGAAAGAGGCGAATATGATTATAAGGGTAATGATGTCTTACCGTTTGTTGACAATAACAAAGACAGATATACTACTACTCAGCTTATAAACGCACTTTTGCAAAAGAAAGATTATTCTTCTTTGATAAATTACTTTGATGCTGAAGTTTGTACCGCTCCATACTTCAACGATTGTTTGGGAGATGTGGTAAGCGCACAACATTATTTGAATGCGCTCCAATGTGTTGAAAAGACTTATTTAGAGCGTAATCAGCCTGAGCAAGAAGAAACAGCGGAATATGATTCATACTTTGAAGTTTATCAGATGAAAGGTAGAGGCAGTCGCTTTTTTGATTTTACGCACCAAACAGCGGAATCATTAAAATCAAGTGCTTTTAATTGTGTATACAAAGAACCTATAGATTCTCAGCAAGAAATAAACAACGATTTCTTAGAAAACTTGTATTCACGCTTTACTTCAGGCAATCTGCCGAGCAATTTTAAAGGACATAGCTTATCTTTATCAGATGTTATTCTCGTACATAAAAGCGATGACTCTGAAAAAGCGTTCTTTGTAGACAGCTTTAGCTTTAAAGATATATCCGACCTGTTCTTAGAGAATCATGAACAGGGTAAAGAACATAAAGCAAAACAGCAATGCAAGCACAGTATAGACACATTACAGCTATAATTCAGTCACTTCCGTTCCAATGGAGCGGAAGTGCTTTTTTTGTAATGTGGCTTAATGATACATAAATCAATTGTAAAAACAAATTCTTTTCAGAAAGGACAGAAACATGAAGATTACAGACATAAAAAAGCTCACTTTTGAAGAAAAGTACAATTTAGCATCACATAATGAAACATCAGTGGAGTTGCTTTCTGCACTTGCAAAAGACGAAACTATTATACGTGCAATGGTTGCTGAAAACAAAAGCACACCGCCTAAAATATTATCGGAACTTGCTCATGACACAGAGCGGAATGTTCGTGAGGCGGTTGCCAGAAACAAAAACACGCCAATAGAAGTATTGTCAAAGCTTGCCGTAGATAGCGACTGGCGAGTGCGTAGAGTGGTTGCGGGTATGAGTAACACACCAATAGAAATATTATCTCAGCTTGCTGTTGATAGCGACTGGCGTGTTCGTGAAACAATAGCATGGAATGAAAAAACACCTGTGAAATTATTGCAAGCACTAATTTATGACGTGGACTTTCACGTTCGCAAAATAGTAGCTCTTAATAATAATACACCTGTAAAATCCGTAATTCAACTTGCTACTGATGAAGACGATGATGTCCGTGCCGTTGTCGCTTATAACAAGAACACACCCACTGAAGTCTTTGCAATGCTTGCTAAAGATGAAAGCGTATATGTTCGTGAAACAATAGCGAGGAATAAAAATACACCTATTGAGATTCTTGCGTTACTTGCTGTAGATGAAGAATATTCGGTTCGTAAAGCTGTAGCTTATAACTTAAACACACCTGCTGAGATTCTTGCATTACTTGCTGTAGATGAAGAATATTCGGTTCGTAAAACTGTAGTTCATAACGAAAACACACCTGCTAAAGTTCTGGCATTACTTGCAAAAGATGTTGATTCTGACATTCGTATTGATGTAGCAAAAAGTGAAATGACATCTGCTGAAACACTTGCAATGCTTGCTCATGATAACGTGGTGTGGGTTCGTGAGGCAGTCGTAAGGAACGAAAAGACACCAAATGAAGCACTTGCATTACTATCTAAAGACGAGGATAGGAATGTGAGAATAACTGCAAATAAAATGCTCAATGCTCGTAAAGAAAAAAGCAAAACGAATAACGTTTTTGAACTATAAATTAAAGTAAACGCAAATTCTTTTCAGAAAGGAACTTTATTATGAAAGACAATAAGAACTTTATCACTACTGGCAGATGTGACGAAGAAATAATGTTAGATATTCTTAACAATCTCCAGTTTTCTCTTGAACCGTGTGAAAACGAGAAGTATCGGTTATATGACAACGAGATTAGTGACTATGCACGGTCATACGATGATGAAATATTTGAAGAATCTTCTGCGGATTCCGTAATAGAGGCATTGGATACATATATCAATGACAGTTATGTGGAAGACTTACAAGAAGAAGCTTGTTCTTACGGCATTTCTAACGTTTCATATAACACATCAATAGGTCAATGGAATGACTATATTGAGAGCCTAAACAAATTTATTGAAGAACATCGTGCAGAGCTTGAAGAAGTTGCATTCATCAGTGATTATGAACGTGTATGCAATGTTCAGCTTTCAAACGTTGTCAATCTTCAAAACGCAAAAGATATAGCAAAAGAAATAGGCATATTAAACGAATTTCAAGCTAATTTTGATAGCTTTAAAAATAGCTATAGATTTTTGAGTGAAGCAATATTACAATCGCTGAATAAAGCGTTCCTATCTAACGATATAACAAAAAATTATTCTGTATCTTATGATACAGAAAGCGGCGTTGGCAGTTTTCATTTCAAGAACAGTGCTGTAAACTATGAAATGAAATACAGTAGAGGTTTATTGAGTTATGGTGCATTAAACGCATTGACAAATTCCCTTATGAAACACGCAATGAAGAATTTTGACAATCTGCTTGACAAAGACCAACTCAATTGTATAAGAGATGTAATAAAAACTACTTTGGTTTTTAAATTAAAAAATACTTCTATGTTGGATATACAAAAAATAGCTTCAAATTGTTCGTTGTCTCAGGTTTCAAATGAGGTCATTGTGCCATACATGAAAGTAATACAAAACTATATTGATAAAGGCAAACTTCAAGACCTCACCTATAACTATGATTTTTCAAGCGGTAATCTTGAAATTGTAGGAGATACTAAACATATTTCAAAGCCATTTGTTGGTTCACACGAACTTGACATAAGCGAAGAAAAAGATGCAGAAGCACTTCTCCACTACTATACATACGCAAACCGTTATACGCAAAACAACGGCAAACGTATTAAAAGTCGAACGGAGCGTGAATAATATGATATATATTTATGAAGTCAGCGGCATAGACAAACTACTTGCCAGTCGTTATGAAAAACAATTTTCGTCAGTACAGAAAGCATTTGATTATGTTAAAAAATTCTGTGCTGATGAGCAACAATTCCCAGATGTATCAGTTGCAGAAGTGCGCTATACAAGTGAAGAAAATTTCAAAAAGCACTTCTCTCTTGATTGTTCTTATATTTGGGGCAGATATATGAACTACGAATCTGATATGGCTACAATCGCAAGCACTATTGAAAAATACGGTTCGTGGCAAGAAGCTCAAAAAGCAATAAGAAAAAAATCACAAGTCGAAAGGTGAAGATATAGATGATATACCGTTACGAAGTGGGTTATTATCCAGATGCACAAAACTTTAAGATTGATGTTTATTCAGATGTTGCAAAAGCGGCAAATGCAATTCTTAACACAATCAAAGAAACAAAAAATAAGTATTTTTTATATGAAGTTCAGTATGAGGATAAAGAACATTTAGCAAAAAGCGAACCAAAAATCACTTATCCGATATGGAACAGTTCATTTCAGCGGTGGCAAGACTTATTGATTCTTACTGGTAAAAGCACAGAAAACGGAAGTGTCAAAATGTATGAAGGAAAACTTACTTCTATGAAAGAATACGCCGCCATTGCAAACAGCCGCCGTCAAACAAAGAAAAGGGAAACTCAGGAAAGGTAAAGAGGTAACAATATGGAAAACAAAAAGAATTTCGTAATAAGCGAAAGAATCATAGATTTACTTGAAAAAAACGATATTCAAATTTTATGCGGTATCAGCGATTCCTACGAAAATGAGTACGAAATTGACCTACAGTTCTATTCAGATGCAGGAGAAGACTTCAATTTTTCATTGTACGATATTACCGATGATGCTTCTTTTATCAGAGAATTTGAAAACTATGCAGACTTTTTTGATGCTGATGAACACGCTTCTTTGTACATCGAAAATCGTGGTACTCACGGTATACCCAATGATATTAAAACGCTCATAGAAGACGCTGAAAGTATAAAGGAAAAGTTACAAAACGTAGCTGATGAGCTTAATGGAGTTGAAAATGAAAGGGGCTTAACTGTCGATGTAACTCTTGATAAAGAAGATTTAGACATTCTTGTTTCAAACGGTCTAATAACGAATAGAACTGATAAAGAGCAAGTGTCAAACGCTTTGCTTAACGCAATAAGGACAGATGCTTATAAGCAAATAAATGAAGTAAAGCAAATCATAAAAGATACGATAGAAGACATCACAGACGAAAACAACATATACATATTCGATGACCTTCTTTCAATTGATGAAGACACGGTTTTAAAAGCTTTCAATGAATATACAAATCACCGTGAATATTATAATTCTTTTGAAGATTGCTTACTAATTACAGTAGACAACGAATACGATTTAGCAGAGTGTTCACTCAATGGGTTTAGAGAAATAATCGAAAGCTATATACCTGAGCGTTTAAAAAAGACTTACGAAGCACTTATATCTCAATATGATGGTCGCTTTGACACTTTATATGAAGAGCAGGGACTTAATAACATTTACTGCCGTGCTGAAAGTTGTTTGCCTGATAACTGCCATATCAATCTTATGTTCGGCACTCCTAAAGAACGCAATTTTGATATGGGAGCAATAGCTGATGCGTTCGTCAATATGAGCAATGACCCTGACAGCTATGATAATGCTCTTACGGCTCTTATACAACAGCAAGGACACACGGTAGAAGAAGTTCAGAAAGCGTACTCATACCGTATTAAGTCTGGTAACACCTTTGTTGACTCCGTTGTTGATGAACTAAACTATTGCTTATCAACGTCTATGTTTGAACTTACTGCTCTTGTATCTGCAAGCGGAAAGGATTTATTCAATCTTTTAGAAAGCGTTGCTGACGGCAAAGGCTTTATATCACTTCCAAAGCAAACAGAAATAGGTTTGTATAACGAATGGAACGGTGGCGGTGCTATGTTTGAAATCACACTTGAAAAAGATGCGGTATTGCCTGTGTCATACATAAGGAACTTGCAGATAGAAGGACACACAAAAGAAAATAACGGCTATACCGTAGACCAAGTATATGGTTTAGTGGGTTCAGTCTGGGGAAAATCATCACCTTCTTTACTTGAAACATACGATATGCCAAAATCAAAGGAAACATTTGAAACTATGCGTAACACAGCACAGAGCATAGAATACAATCCTTATTATTTTTTGGAAACAGGAAATTTCTTTGATGATAAAGATAAGATGAGTGATTATCAAAAGCTGACTAAAAAAGATTTTCTGAAAAAGTATGACGATGAAACAGAACATTCTTACCTTAATACAGCTTTCATCGTGAAAATGAAATCTTCAGAAAAAAGCAAATCGCATAGCGAATTTAATCGTGAGTAACAACGGCACTTCCCGTCCAGTGGGCGGGAAGTTGTTTTTGTAATGTGGCTTAATAGTACATAAATCAATTGTAAACACAAATTCGTTGTAGAAAGGAAATCAATATGAGTAAAGAAAACATTTTATCAAAGATAAGCAAAATGTCTGAAAAAGAACTTAAAGACTTGGCTCGTAGCACTTCTGATGTTGAGATGCTTAACACAATAGCTGAAAATGAGAACTATGAAGTTCGTTGTGCGGTTGCAGAAAACAAGAACACACCTGTAGAATTGCTTGCTGTGCTTGCACAGGACGAGGATTACTCGGTACGTTGGGCTATTGCTGAAAACAGAAGTACGTCTGCTGATGTGCTTGCTGTACTTGCAAAAGACGAAGTTTATGAGGTTCGTACAGCAGTTGCCGCAAACAAAAATACATCTGCTGATACGCTTGATATACTTGCGAAAGATGTAGATATTGATGTTCGTAATGCAGTTGCAGAAAACAGAAATACATCTGCTGATACGCTTGCTATGCTTGCCAAAGACGTAGATATTGATGTTCGTTGTGCGGTTGTTGAAAATAAAAATACAAGTGTAGAAACACTTGTTATGCTTGCACAGGACAAGGACTACTGGGTTCGTTGTGCCGTTGCAGAGAATAAAAACACAAGTGTCGAAACACTTGCTATGCTTGCCAGTGATAAAGAATGGTGGGTTTGTCAAGCTGTTGCGAAAAATAAGAATACACCAAAAGAGTCACTTGCTGTACTTGCAAATAGCGATGTTTATGAGGTTCGTAAAGCAGTTGCCGCAAACGGAAATACATCTGCTGAAGTGCTTACTGTGCTTGCACAGGACAAACATTGGTTGATTCGTCAAACTGTTGCGTTAAACGAAAACACATCTGTTGATATACTTGCTATGCTTGCAAAAGATGTAGATGATGGTGTTCGTTGGGCTGTTGCTATAAATAAAAATACATCTGTTGATGTGCTTGCTATGCTTACAAAAGACGAAGATAATGGTGTTCGTGGTGCGGTTGCAAGAAATAAAAGTACACCAATTGAAACACTTGCTGTGCTTGCACAGGACAATAACGAGTATGTTCGTGTGACTGTCGCAAATAACGAAAACACGCCTGTGGAAATCCTTGCAATACTCGCAAATGACGAACACAAAAGTGTGCGTATAAGCGTTGCATGGAATGAAAACACTCCTGCTGATGTGCTTGCTATGCTTGCAAAAGATGAAGATATTGATGTTCGTAGTGCGGTTGCCAACAACAGAAATACACCTGCCGATGTACTCGCTATACTTGCAAAAGATGTAGATGATGACGTTCGTAGAGCTGTTGTAAACAACCCGAATACTTCTTATAATACGCTTATTATGCTTACAATGGATAAAAACGTATTGGTAAGCAAAACGGCTGAGGAAGCCCTTAAAGAGTGCAAAGAAAAAGGTAGAACCAATATAGAACGATAACGACATTACTTCCGCTCCATTGGAACGGAAGTGCATTTTGTTCTGTAGCTTAATGGCACATAAATCAATTGTAAATTTAGAATCTTTCAGAAAGGTCGATAATTATGGATAAAACAAACACTATGGGAATAAAGTCAATGAGCGTAAAAGAACGTATTGTACTGGCACACGACACTTCAGATGAAGAGGTTCTTTGTACATTGGCAAAGGACGAAGATGAAGTCGTTCGTCAATATGTTGCTTGGAATAAGAATACATCTGTTGAAACTCTTGCATTACTTGCAAAGGACGAAAATGAAGATGTTCGTCAAGCAGTGGCAGAAAACGAAAACACTCCTATCGAAATACTCACCGTGCTTGCCGAAGACAAATATTGGGGTGTTCGCCACCATGTTGCTTGGAACAAGAACACACCTAAGAAAGTCCTTGTAACACTCGCAAAGGACGAAAACTGGCTTGTTCGTGACGCTGTTACTTGCAACAAGAACACGCCTGTCGAAGCACTTGCAATACTTGCAGAGGATTATATTTGGTACATTCGTCGAGCTGTAGCAAAGCATGGAAACACTCCCATCAATATTCTCGCCGTGCTTGCACAAGACGATGAAGAGTTTGTTCGTCAAATGATTGCAGAAAACCGAAACACGTCTTCGGATATTCTTGCAACACTTGCCAAGGACGAAAGCTGGTTTATTCGGGATATAGTAGCAAAACACGAGAACACGCCTACAGATATACTCGTAATGCTCTCTAAAGACGAAAATCCAGATGTTCGTGACGCTGTTGCTTGGAATAAAAACAGTCCCACTGAAGTCCTTGTAACACTTTCACAGGACAAAGACAGTTCTGTTCGTAAAACTGTCGCTATGAACAAAAACTCGCCTACAGATATACTCGTAATGCTCTCTAAAGACGAATACCCTTCAGTTTGCACAGCCGCAAATAAAGCTCTTAAAGAACGAAGAATGAAGTCTCAGCAAAAACAGGAAAGATAACGACATAAAATCACTTCCTATCCATTGGAAAGGAAGTGATTTTATTATGTGGCTTAATGGTCTATAAATATTATGCAATCATAATTTGAAAGGCGGTTTGTATATGTCAATAGGCAAATATGAAAAATTAGCGGAAAGAAATCGTAGATTATATCCCGAAGGCTCGATTGTGGTACTGGATAGTATGTACGGTGAACAACAAATGCCAAAAGGACTTAAAGGTATAGTTGACGAGGTTGATGATATAGGTCAGATACACGTCAAATGGGAAAACGGAAGCAGTCTTGCTCTCAATGTTGAAGTAGACTCATTCAGGAAAGTGACAGAAAGGAAGATAACACATGAACTGTAACAACAAGCAAACAAAGAATCTTGATAAGGAATTAACCGAACTGGACGTTTTAAAAGATATTCAATGCGAAGAGTTGGAACTAAATCTTGATGACGATGATAATATCTTTATGGAATGGTTGCTCTGGTGTTATGATGACACTTACAAATATGCAGGTGATAAATCGGGCGTTTTTAAAGAAGCAGGTGTATCCTATGATGACGTAATCAACAATGATGACAATTTTATGAATATGTATCTCTGGGTGAAAAAGACTGAAACGGGTTCATTTGAGCCAACGATAATGGTATATTTAGATACAGAAAAAGGCAGTTTTGTTCAACCGCTCAAAATAACAACGGAAGATAGTAAAAAGATACTTCTTGATAAAGCAGAAGCCTATATAACCAAAGAAGATAATATGTCTATGGAAGACCTTTTCGCCTACTATGAAGAAGAAAACCTAAAAGATGAGATTTTCAGCCACACAAATGATTCTGTAAAAGAAACCGCCGACTATATAAACGGAAAAGTGCGTAACGATTATTATACAGAAAATAAGTTCATGAACGAAATTATAGTACAACAGGATTTGTTTAACCGACTGGCACAAAATCCACAACCGTTGTATCAGAACATATTGAACGAATACAAAAACAAGAAATTCAGTGTTGCTGAATTTCAAGAAATCTACGATAAATGCGTAGACTCTTTGATAAAAGGTGTTCTTCACTCAGAACAATATAGAATAGGCAAGGAACAGCTTGCAAATATAGTTTTTGATAAACCGTTCAACGATTTATTTTCTTTTGTATATGACGACAATCGTTGTGCCAACGGAGTAGTGTTGTACAATTATATCAACGTCAGCAAAGAAACTCTTGTTACAATGCTTGATTATTTGTATGACTACTACCCTATTGTTGCAGAAAAATTAAGCAATAAGTACGATTACAACATTCAATCAAAAGATAAGCTTATTTCATTTGCAACAAACAAAGATGTTATTGCAGAGTGTAAGATTGATTTTACACGACCCGATTCATTTAATATCTGTGTCTGCTTTGGGAATACTGATTTTTCTATCATATTACCTGCGGTTATTTCTTCGGAAGAATTACCTGATGCAGTTAAAACATCTATTATTGAAGCGGCAAACGAAAACATACGTGACGATAACAAAAGGGATTTTCAAATAGATTTTGCCAATGTTAATACTTTATCCGAAATGTTTGCGGCTGTAAATGAGCATCACAAGAACAAAGAAAAACTACTTACAGATAAGATTTCTGTAAAAGCCATCGACAGTCCTGATATAACACAGGACGCTGAAGGAACTGTAGAAAAGAAATATACGTTTTCTGTAGACCTTCCTGACGAAATAAAAGAAGATTATATTTCCCGCTTTGGGATATTCTCTTATAACGGTTCTCCGAATGAAACAGAACATAGCTGTATGGAACGAAACAAAGACCTTATAAATAGGTTTGAACTGACATTAACGATGAATGTCATCTATACAAAAGAGCCTTGTTCGACTATTTCGCTTCAAGCAAGATTACACAACGGTATACCAAAATATGATGACGGAAGTTGTTACGTTTCAAAAGGAGGCGGCGTAGAAGAAGATGGTTTTGATGCCTCTACCCTTGCGGTTTACGACTTTACGGGTTACGTTCCTTTAAGTTTAAATGAACAACAGATATACAAAGAAAAAGCAGAAAAAGCTATAAACAAAATGAACGAACGCTTACAAAAACAAAACAAATACAGATAAGGAGAAAAACGATGACGACAAATGAAAATTACAAGAGTTATAGCGACTCTATAATAGAAGAAATGTGGCAGGCTCTTGATGATGTTCCTTTTGACGAACAAGCAAATGGCGAAATGATATTAAGCGAAAAATGGCTATCCTTCAATGAAGGAACTACACGAGATGATATTTGGCATTGGTTCGACAAGCATTACAGTAAAGGCGTTTACGAACTTCTGTATGGCGATAAAGAATCATTTATTGACTGTACACACAGTTATGAGGAGTTGTGCGCTTTGTTTAACAAAATAGTGCCACTTTCAAAGTCTGCTTTTGATGTTTTTGATTGCGAAGACAATACTAAAGACGTTCTTGAAAAATCTGCTGAACCTTGTCTTTTATTTGGTTTTTCTATTCCTGATAAAGCATTGACTTCGGTTTTCGATAAAAAAGATGTTTTATATATAAAGAAAGACAAAGCAAATAAAGGATTTGATGAGTCTGTTGGCTACATTATGGTTAAAAAGAACAGTGAAGAAGATTTCGAATATTTGTTTGTTATGGACGCAGGCATAACACGTCCTGTAAGTGAATGCTTATTGGAAAAGATTTTGAAGGATTCTATTGAAGGTTATATTTCTTTCATAGAAAATTGCAAATCGTCTTTATGGTTAAACGTCTGGTTTGATAACTTTCAAAAAGAGATTGTTGAAGAAATAAAAAAGGAAACATCAGCAGAAAAGCTCACCTTATATGCACAGAATAAAAATATCATTGTTCGTCAAGCGGTTACAATCAGCCTAAACACACCTGATACAGCACTTGCAATGCTTGCTGAAGACAAAAATGAAAGTGTAAGACAGCTTGTAGCAAGAAATCGCAATATAAGCCTAAGTTTGCTCGCCAAACTTGCTAAAGACGAAAGCCCCGATGTTCGTAAAGAAGTAGCAGATAACGCAAAGGCTTCTGCGGAAATATTGACTTTGCTTGCAAAAGATAAAGATAAGTATGTTCGTAAAGCTGTCGCTTGGAACGAGAATACACCACCTGAAACACTTGCAGAATTGGCTACAGAAGAAGACTACAGTATTCGGCAAGCTGTTGCATCTAATCCGAATACATTGGGGAAAACACTTTCAATACTCGCAAATGATGAACACTCAAACGTTCGCATAAATGTTGCTTTCAACGCAAACACACCACCTGAAGCATTGGCAAAACTTGCCGAAGATGATGATTTAGAAGTTCGCAACACTGTTGCTGATAACCCTCAAATGTCATCTAAGACCATTGAAACGCTTGCGGATAGTAAAGATAATCAGATTGGTCGAACGGTAAAGAACAACAAAGAAAGATAAGGCTTATACACTTCCGTTCCAATGGAGCGGAAGTGTTATTTTGTAATGTGGCTTAATGGTACATAAATCAATTACAAAAGGCAAAGACAACTGAAAAGAAGAAAGATAATAACAGAATTACTTCCTATCCACTGGAACGGAAGTGATTTTGTTGTGTTGCTTTTTGACCTATAAATATAATGAAACAAAAAAATTCTTTTTAAAGGACGGAATCTATTATGGATAAAGAAATGAACAAACAAAGTTTGAAAGAATCTTTGAGCATTTTATCAACTGATGAACGTTTAAATTTAGCTATAAACACCTATTTTGTAGAAATACTCGAAGTGTTTTCTGAAGACGAAGACTGGCAAATCCGTGCTTGTGTTGCTAATAACCCTCACACGCCATCTTCCATTCTTTTCAAACTAAAAAAAGATGATGCCGATTCTGTAAAATATACGGCAGAAAAAGCACTTTCTGAACGCAAATCAAGCAAATATGACATAGATAGATAACCAATTGACGTTACTCATCGGTGTGATGTTTCTTATGTGGCTAAATGAACTATAAATAAAGTAAGAACGATTTCTATCGGAAAGGAGTGTTAAGATGCAAGAAATAATTAGCAATTGGAAAGAATTTAGCAACGGCAATTTATTTGATGATGGTGGGGTTCTGATAAAGCATCTTTATCCCTCAAACTTAGTAGAAAATGCTCCTGCACTTTTAAATTTCTATCAAGTATTTGAGGTTGTTAAAGACGAAGACAATATCAAATATGGGTTTAAAGGTGTTTACATTACTCATAACGGAGAAGATGCCGCAGATATAGCAAACGACCTTTATAAGCGTTCAAATAAGAATTGCACCAACATAGAAACATACGGCAATAAGCCTGTGACAGAAAAAAATAATGATTTTAGAATAACGGATAGGCAGTTGAACAATTGGCTTACTGAAATCGGTTATGATAGAGCAGTGGTAAAAGAGGAAGAATATACAATGAAAGAGTTCGGAAGCGTTACTTGTCAAAACGAAATGACTTTTTATGATGAGTTGAATAAACAATGGGCTGTGCGCTTTGAACTGAAGTGTGAATTAAATGCTATTATTGAACTATTGGAACGTGCTAATGAAGCATATTCTATTTATTCTATTGAGGGTTGTTCAAACGCTTTTGATTATATTCCTTTTTGCAAGAACATAAGTCCTTGCATTGATTTTACAAAAAGCAGTGACGGTACTCTTAATGTCAGTTTGCTGTTAAATGTTATAGATAAAATTGGGAATTGTCAATTAAATCATTATTTGGCTATAACACCAAGTGAGGCAAGTCTTCTTTACGGTAAAGCAGACCAGTATCTGCAAAACATAAATCGTGAACAGGGAAGTGCTTATACGATTGACTCTCTCATTGATGATTCATCTCTCGCTAAATCAATTGATATTTATAAATCAGTTCCTAATGGAGTTGCACAATATACCGATATTCCTGATGACAAAAATGTATATCTGAATGTTAAAGGAATTGTCGGTGTGCCTCTCTCTGCAAAAGAAGAAAAATATCTGGTATATTACGAAGACATCAACGGCAACAAACTTTATTATGCTTGCACAAGCAAACTTGATGAGTTTAGCAATTTTCAGAAGAACGGCTTCTGCATAGTGAACAATCCATTAAAATCATATTCTCTTGACGATTTACAGAGAATTATAAGCAGAGCAGAAAGAGGAAATTCCTCGTTAAATATAGAAATTGTTTAAAAAACAAGTCAGAAATCTCGCTGACATTGGATAATTGATTGTTTACATAATGTTATTTGACAAAGGAAGAAAGGTAAGAAGAATATGGGAAAAACTATGACAACGTGCAATTGGCACAACTACGGTGATGTATCATCGTTTTGGGACAATGGCGGTATTATCATACGGCAAGCATTTAATAATAGCGAAACAAGAAGGCTTCCTGAACTACAGAACCTTTATGAAGTGTTCGAGCTTGCTCGTAATAAAAGCGGTCAACATATTGCTTATAGCGGTATTGTGCAGGCAAACCGTAACGAATCGGAGAAAGACATTGTTGACAGAATAAGTCGTAATTGGATAAACGATTGTATGTATTATACAACTTACTGTCAAAATTCCGATGACTTTCGTATCACGGAAAGGCAGTTGAACAAGTGGTTGTTTCAGTTGGATTACTGTATTGGTATGAAATCTGAAAAAGAATACGCATCGTATCTGTTTGGTGACATTTCTTTTGACAATATTGACATTTTCTATGACAAGACAACAGCAAAAATGACTGCACGGTTTAATATGAATGTCACCGATAAACTCAGGAATGAGCTAATCGAAAGAGCAAATGAAGATTACGGTATTTACAATCAGTACGGGAAAAATAATATTTATGATTTCCTTGATTATATGAAAGGAGTAACAACCTCAGTTGACATCTACAAAGACACCAACGATAAGCTCAAAATGTTTATCAATGTTGCTTTTTATGACAAAAGCGGTTATTGCGTCTTTAATCGTCCTGTAAATTCCACAGATGAAGAAGTAGCCGTTTTGTATAAAAAAGCTACACAGTTTCTTGAACTGTGTAACAAAACTTACAATACGCATTATTCAATGCGTAATCTCGTTTCTAATAACAACGAAAATTATCATAAGACACCCACCAAGCCTTCAAAAAGGCACGATAATTTTGAAAGATAACGAAAGGAATAAACACTTATGACAAATTGGCAATTTATCGAACAGCTTCCTGCTGAAAAGCAACGGGAGTGTTTAAAACAATATAACGAACACCCTTTATCGCATTACATTGATTGGGGAGCTTTTTATGACAGTGAAGACGGTAATGAAATGCACTTCCTAAAATATCTGCGAATTATGAAAGACGAATTTGACAACAGCTACTATGTTCTTGAAGAACACAAAGAAAAAAATAAGGTTGTTTCTTATGTCTATAGCATAATTGATAACGCTTTTGCTACTATAACTCACGATGAGAGGTAAAAACTATGAAAGATTATGCTTATCTTCTGTTTGTTGATGAAATAAACAATCATAACAAATATTATGAAATCACTCTTAACGATGATAATTCTATAGACGTGAATTATGGTCGTGTCGGCAACACTCCCGCTTATCATCACTATGAAGCGCACGAAAAGCAATTTCACGTTCTGAAATCTGTAAAGGAAGCCAAAGGCTATAAAGATGTTACAGCTTTGCATTCCGTAAAAACAGCATCTAATGCAATGGCAAAAAACGAAGAACTTGACTATAAACCAGTCGAAGACACCAAAATAAACAATCTTATAGAAGAACTTATCACTTCTGCAAGAGAGTTCGTTAAGGTAAACTATACTGTCGGTGTTCAGGAAATCACTCCAAAGATGGTATCTGAGGCAGAGAATGACCTGAATACTCTTATATCAATTGCACAGGACTCAAATGTCGCTCTTTGGCGGTTTAATGAACAATTAAAAGAATTATTTGTGGATATTCCTCGCCGCATGGGTGATGTTGGTTGCTACCTTGCAAAGACGAGTGCAGATTTTTCAAGGATTATTGAGCGTGAGCGTGATATGCTTGATAACATTAAAGGTCAAGTGAATACTATTGTTGCGCCTTCACAAGATAACTCACAGAAAAAGGATACTACAGTTCTCGATGCTTATGGTCTTTCTGTTTCTCCTGTTACATACGAAGAAGAAGACCAGATTTTATCTCATTTGGGCAAAGATTATGGTGGTCTTGATGTAGACCGCCGTTATGTAACCGCTTACAAAGTAGAGAACTCAGCAACAAGAAAAGCATACGAAGAGTTTAAAGCGACACATCAAATTTCTCGCCGTGACTGTAAGCTCTTTTATCACGGAAGCAAAGTAGAGAACTGGTGGAGCATTATGAAGACAGGCTTGTCCTTAAACCCGAATGCCTCTGTAACAGGAAAAATGTTCGGTAACGGTCTTTATTTTGCAAGTGATTGCCGTAAGTCTTTAAACTATATGGATACAAAAAGTTCTCATTGGAACAACGGTAAACGTGATAGCGGCTATATGGCAATATATTCGGTTGCTTTAGGCAAATGCTACGAACCTTACAATGCTTTGTATTCTTCTTTTAACAAAAAAGACCTTCCTAACGGTTGCTTATCTGTTTATGCTGATAAACGGAAAACTGGCTTACAGAATGACGAATACGTTGTTTACGACCAAGCTCAGTGTACAATCAAATATTTGGTTGAAATGAAAGATTATAATTGCCGTAATAAGTATTACAATCTTGACCGCAGAGCATTTAGTAATGCTTTTAAAGCCTCTTTATCTTCATTGAAAAAGGCGAAAAACTCTTATGAAGCAGAGGTATTGGTTGACAATCTTTCAGATTCTGCAAGCAAAGAATTTTATGACAAGATTTCTCGTGACTATGATTTTAAGAACTGTTATATTAAGTACAATCCTCTTTCTGATAATATCGTTTTTTCTTTCAAAGGTTTTGACGGAGCTACGACTATTTGTGACGGCAACTATTTAACTGCCGATGATAAAACATTCTTATGCCGTGAATTTAAAAAAGCGTATGCACTAAGTGAAAAGGATTGGGCGAATTTAAGAGAAGAAGCCAAATGCTTAGAAAGCGGCAAAACAATAGCAAAACCTTTAGCGGAAACGGAAAAACGTCATCGGAATCAATTGTCACGTTGACAAGCCACAAACAGAAAGACTTCCGTTCCATTGGAGCGGAAGTGCCTTTTGTAATGTGGTTTAGTGAACCATTAATCAATTGTAAATACAAATTCGTTGTAGAAAGGACGAAACAATATGGACATCACAATGGAATTAATTAAATTGTCTTATAAAACAAAGGTAGCTTTGGCAAACGACAAACAAAACTCTCCTGAATTTCTTGCGGCACTTGCAACCGATAATGACCCACGGATTCGTAAAAAAGTTGCACTGAATAGCGGTACTCCTTCAGAAGTGTTAGATGCACTTGCAAATGATTGCGATTCGGCGGTTCGTAGAGCTGTTGTTGAAAACAAAAATACCTCTGCTGATGTGCTTACTGCTCTTGCAAAGGATAAGGATAGTATTGTTCGCTTCAACGTTGCTCAAAACGAGAATACGCCTATTGAACTGCTCACAATGCTCGCTGAAGACGGAGATTGGTATGTTCGTGAGGCAGTTGCAATGAACCCACATACGCCACATAATACGCTTGTTATGCTTTCAAAAGATGCAGACGAGCGGGTAAGCAAAGCGGCAATTAAGGCTCTTTCAAAAGGCAAAGAGAAAGGCAAAACCCGTATTGAAAGATAATCGTTTGATACGTTAAGGCTTGTAATGTGCTTTAATACAAATTCGTTGCAGAAAGGACGAAACAATATGAATAAAGAAAACATTTTATCAAAGATAAGTAAAATGTCTAAAGAAGAACTTATAAACTTAGCTTGGAACACTTCTGATGTTAAGATACTTAACAAATTGGCTGAAAATGAAAATTATGAGGTTCGTCGTGCGGTTGCAGGAAACGAATATACTTCCGCTGATATGCTTGTAATGCTTGCCAGTGATAAAGATTGGTGTGTTCGTAGTGGGGTTGCTTGGAACGAAAATACATCTGTTGATGTACTTGTTATGCTTGCAAAGGACGAGACTTCTCATGTTCGTGAAATGGTTGCAGGCATAGCAAACACTCCTATAGATGTGCTTGCTGTACTTGCACAGGACGAGGACTACTGGGTTCGTAGAGCTGTTGCTCTGAATAAAAACACTCCTATTGAAATTCTTGCTGTACTTGCAAAAGATGAAGATGAAGATGTTCGTAAAGCAGTTGCTGAAAACAAAAACACAAGTGTTGAAACACTTGCTATGCTTACAAAAGATAACGATATATGGATAAGCGAAACGGCTGAAATCGCTCTTAAAAAACGTAACAAAAATTTAGGAAAGAAAAAGATTTTAACATTAGATGTTACTACGCTCCCTTATGACGTAAGAATGGCGATAGCTGAGAATGAAGAGTCTCCTCTTGAACTTCTTGAAGTTCTTGCTTATGACTCTGACGGAGATGTGAGGGAAGAGGTTGCAAAAAACAAAAGTGTAACGGCACACATTCTTGACAAAATGGCTGATTACGAACTTGCAAACGAATTAGACCAGACAATTCTTTGCGTAATATCAGACCACCCTTTGACTACAACAAAAACTCTTAACAAAATCCTGAATTTTAAAGAATGGGGTGATGAAGACAAAAGAAATGAAGTGCTAACCTGTTTGGCTGTTAATCCGAATTTGAGTGCGGCTATGCTTGAAAAATTAGCACACGAGGATTTAGATGATTATGTTAAAAAATGTGTTGCTGAGAACCCCAGTACAAGCGTAAAGACACTTGAATTTCTTGCTTACAAATATGAGGACGAATATGTAAATGTACCTGCAAAAGAGGCACTTGAAAAGCGTGGCATTCGCACAAAAAGCAATATAGAAAGATAATTTTGTAACTTCCATTCCAGTGGAACAGAAGTTAATTGGCATTTTTCTGATATGAAAGGATTTAAAAATGAAAGCTTATTCTGAACTTACCAACCGCACAGAGGATTGTGTAGATACAATGTATCATTTGATTAACAGTAGTGACGAAAACGCACGAGCGGCTATTGCAAGTCAAGGCTTTGATGATGAATATTTTTCAAACGATGAAAGTCCTATTGTTCGCATAGCTGTAGCAGAACATACAAAGGACATAAACATTCTTAAAAAACTATCCCACGATGACATGGCTACTGTTCGTATGGCTGTTGTTCAGCATACGGATAATGAAGAAATTCTTAAATCAATGGTAAATGACATCTGGATAATTCGTGCCGAACTTGCCAAAAATCCGTGTGTTCACCCTCTTCTTATAGACGACACTGATGTGTGCGTAAGACGTACAATTGCTGAAACCACTAATGACACAAACATATTAAATCATTACTTGTCAGATGAAGACGTGGGTGTCAGAGGGAACGTTGCTCTTAGAGGCTTCGGTCACGATGTCCTTGTAAAAGATGAACATTACTTTGTCTTAGAAGCAATTGCAAAGACGAGCAGTGACGAGAATATATTGAGTCAGCTTATTAACGCTCCTTCAAGTGCCGATTTACGTTTAATCATTGCAGAACGTGGTCTTTTGCTTGATGAACTTCAAAACGACCATTGGCACGAAGTACGTAAGGCTGTAGCAACAAACGCAAAAGATGCAGTTTTGCTTCACGATATGGCATATAATGAGGTAATGAAAATTCCTCATCTGTTTTCAAAAGAAAATTCATATAGTGTTTTATGGAGCATTGCACATAACGAAAACGTTAAAAAGGACGATAAAAGCGGCATATATAAAATATTAAAATACGATTCGTTTTATGCTGATAAAATAAATGAAGAGCGTACAGCAAGACCGCAAAAGCAGTCTTCAGATATAAAAACAGAAAGGAATTAAAAATTATGCGTTTCAGAGATTATTTCAGAGACAAGGTTAAAGATTTATGCGTCAGCATAGTAAATAGCCTTACATCTTCCGATGAATTTTCGGAAAATGAAAAAGAAAGAGAAATTGCAATCATCGAAAATCAAAAGAAGAGATATGCAAACAAGGAATTTTACAACAATAACAATCTGCGTGAGGTTATCCCTGTCCTTGAAACCGCAGATAAAGAGTTGAAAAAGGATAATCGTGATTCAATACATAAAGACGCAAAATCGGCAATCAAGAAGCTGAAAAAGCATCTGAAAGTAATTGATGCAAAGAGAGAAGATTTTCTTTCCGCTCTTGAAAACATCGTAAATGATGACGAGAATAAGAAAAGTTATATTCTTTACAAAGATGAAGCGTCAAGAAACATCGTTCTTTACAACTATCTGAACGAAGCGGCAAATTTGGTTGCTACAGAAAAGGGTACTATTGGCGATAGCATCGTCAAGCCTGCGGTAATTACCATAGACCTTGATACCAACTATGTAAGCGAGTATAAAACAGTCAATGAAATGTTTGAAAAAGACGATAAATATGCAAGCTGTATTCCGACAAAAGAGGGTTTGTATATTTATAATGCTGACGCTTTCCGTAACGACATTTCTCAGAGTGGCACAGAATTTATGAGAGATACAAGCGGCAAGGAAGGTTATAAAAAAGCTCTTGAACTTATTGACGCTGAATTTGATACTGAAGCAGAGTTAATACAGAATCAGGTTATCCGCAACAAAAAGCAACTTAACTTTGACCTTCTTACCGAAGTTGAGAACACAGCAGAGCTTTATGACAACGTAAGATACGATGAGAAATCCAATAAAGTCACAATTTATTCTGAGAACGGTAAAAGTCAGATTGACTTATATTACTCAGTGAATGGTCTTTCATCGGCTTATTTTAAATCAGAGAAAGATGAATTAACAAAGGTTTATGATTATCGTGACGAAGAAAACGGTTTTTCGAATATCCGTTCTTCTGCATATCATCAGCTTTTAAAGAATGACGCTTTTGAAAGTTTCCTCAACATTGACGGCAACTACATTGACCTTGATTCATTAAAGACTTATGAAGCAAATCTTGCATTCATAGACGAAACTTTCAAAGGTGCAAACAAATATGATGAAAAGCAGGTTGGCAAAACGGAGATTGTAAACTCAACATATAATTATAAACTCTTTTACAGCGAGTCGTTGGAGCAAAAGATGCTTCAGCGTGCAGAAGAATACAGAAACGCCGTTGCTGACGATGTAACAGTAACGTATAATCCTTATAACAATACAATAAATCTTTCAAATGAAGGCAAGGTTCTTTCAATCACGTTTGATGAACTCGGCAGTCGTATGGATATATTCTTCAAGAAAGAAGGAGCAAAAGTTACTACAAAAAACAGCGTTATAGAAGACCACAGGCTCAGGAATAAGGCTGTCCTTGAAGATGATGTATTTAAGCACATCACAGAAAACTTGGGCGTATCTATTCAGGATATAGCAAGAGGTCAGGCGGGCAAGATATTGTCTGATGCCGAGATACAAGCAAAAAAGGATACCGAAGGAAGAAAAGTAAAGAAATCAATTGAAAGATAATTTCCTTTTTGAGCGAAACAAAAGCCCGTTCTATTCAGAATGGGCTTTTAGTATTATAAGACGGAAAAAAACCACCCATCTAAAAAGATAAGTGGTTTACATAAATGAGTACGTTTTATGCTTTTTTCAAGCTCCCGAAGCTTTCCCAATGCTTCCTAACTATTATTATACATCATTCGTTATTAATTGTCAATAGGGAACGAACAATTATATTTTATATTTTGTTTTTTCTCTCATATAGCAGTCGGCTGTCATTCACATCGTTTGTCGCTATTTCGCATAGCACTGCGGTTTTGTGTTGACAAAGCTTTTGAAATATGATATAATTATATTAACAAGGAAATCACTTAACAGATGGGGCAGTGTCAATCTCCGAGCGTAGCAAATCTTTTCATTTATTTTGTTACGAAAGGGGGGAGACGACTATGAGCGATATTATTCAAATCATAGGCATTGCAGTTGACCTGCTAACTACTATTGTCGATGTCATATTACATACGGCTAAACCGTGCAAGAAAAAACATCGAATAAAAGTAGAACCGCCTGCTTCTCGCACAAGCAAGGCGGTTCGTGTTTGCGTTAAACGCAAGCATAAGTCTTAATTGTTTGCTCGGAGTAACCGTCTACATAGTAGTGGCTTCCTTGTTATCTTTATTATAGCACCTTATTTGCACACTGTCAATAGGTTTTTGGCTATTGCTTTTATTGATTGAAAGGTAGAGGCATCAAAAGTGATTCAAAGAAATAAGAAGACCAACCCCGAACGATAATGATATTGAAGCCGTAACACCTTGTACGGCTTCTTTGTTTGTTCAAATACAGGAATGTTATTATTTCTTAGTTTTCTCCAATAGTAAGCGTGTCTTGCGGTGGCACTGATTGAAGCTCACTCTCAAAATTTTTATATATCGGAATGATGTGCAATATGTAAGGTAACAGACTCTTATAAGATTTCATCTTTGTATAGTTTTTCTTACAGCAAAGGGGTTTTTGTATTGACATTTGCAACACATTTTGATATAATATAGGTAACAAGAAAGGAACATCTTGTTAAGAGAGGGTAATGAAAATGAAGGTATATAAGATTGAAAAAACTGCACAGAATGCAGTAATTTTTATCAAGAAGATTCCTGTTGCGAATGTGATGCTGAGGAAGCACTTTTCGGAACAGATAGATGCGAATGTTGTATCTATCATATTGTAGAGGAAACGTTCAAAGACAGAATGGAATCTGACTTAGGCACGAAATGCTTCAAAGATTACGATGAAGCGGCGGCGATGTTGCGAGCTTTTACAAAAGCAGGTTAACGCCTTTTAACTTCTGTTCCACTGGAATGGAAGTGCCATATCGGATATAAGCGAGGTTATTCGATGATTATTAAATCGACTCATTCGGCAAAAGAATTGCATTTTGTAAGTCAAAAAGAGAAAGACGCTTTTCTTGCTTCGTTAGAAGCTAAAAAAGATAATCGGATTGCTGTGATTGTGGCAAAATTACTAAGACGCATAGAAGCTAATAAGTATCAAACGCTTAAAGGCTTTTATTGTGCAAGTTTCTTATACAATGACGAATTTGCAATATTACAAGAGGTAAATCCAGATTTTCTGAAATCTATGCGAAATATGAGGAATAACAAATGTTAAAACGGCTTAATTTACAGACAGAAAGTGGCGAAGCGGTAGCTGATGTTGGCTACGAAAACGAGCGGGTAATTATCAAATACTATGGCGAGAAATTCGAGCCAGAGGAAGACGAATATATTGATGGTTATACCTTTGAAGATGTTTTAAACAACGATATGACGGTAATGACGTTATCGGCTATAAATCACAACGAATTATGCAAAAAAATAGATTATCTGGTAAATTCAAATCCAGAATCTAAAGTGTTTGCTGTTTTAAGAGAGTTTGAAAAAATGTTCGATTGGGATATTGTAAAGACAGATAAGTCGTTAGACGATATGGTTGACAGTATCTACAAATATTTTGAAAGTTCTCAGGAACGAGTAGAATGGATAGGCAAAAGCGATTATTGTGACAAGGTAAGATATGGCTATGACTGGGATAATATTATAAAAAAATCTTCAGATTATGACCTTTTTGACTTGTGTACTTTAGATTTAACATACGAATACGGCTATCACACTATTGATTACGCATTGTTCAAAACGAACAACGGTTGTTACATAATAAAAGACGGTCAGCTTTTACACGGAGCTGAACCTTATGCGGTGGATATAACCACAGGCAAAAACATATCGTTTGACGACTTGCCTTTTAATGTGGCATTTATACCGACAACAGAATGGTTTGATTTGCGTGACAAAAAGAGACAGCAGAAAAGTGAAGAACGTGAAATGTAATTGTTGTGTGGGGAAACACAATGTTACACGATATTTGAGGGCAATATAAATTTGGAACGTTTTTAGAGAGGAAGGTATTTATGAAAAAGAGATACGCAAAGATGATAGCGACTATAATTGCTGTTGTTGCTGTGTTTACAAGTGGTTGTTCTGATGGTAATGCAAAAAACAGTTCTGTAGACGAAGCGCAGAGCAGTGCTTCAACTACGCCTACTGCGACAACCTCGGTAACTCCCGAAACAACTCCTGCTGTTACTACAACGGCAAAGCCTGCTCCGCAGACTACAGTTACTACAACCACAACTAAGAAACAGGAAACAAATAAGCCTGTTGAAACTACTACGACTACAACAATGGCTACAACAACAAAGCCAGCTCCTGAGTGGACTGAGGAAAAGGTGAGTGCGACAAAGTATATCAACACTGATTGTTATAGTCGTAAAAAGGCTGTACTCGGTGCAGAGACAGTTAAGATATATAATGTCAACGACAAAGTTAAGGTTGTTGCGAAGACCAATACAGGTTATTTCAAACTTGATACTGGTGCATTTATACACAGTGACTATCTGAGCGATAACAAGGTTACGGTACAGACAACTACGACTGCTGTTGCTACAACGAAGAAGCCTACTGAGAACAAACCTATAAACGATGATACTCCAAATTATGGTGCTGTACCAGAACCGTGGACTGAAGATGATATATGGTATGTCTTTGACACGGTAGAAAAGTACGCTAAAAGCAAAGGCTATAATGGTTGTGATTTTCCTCGAAAGATAACGCACTATAGTGATGAACTCGGTCTTGATTCTTTTGGTGGATTTGGCGATTACTCCGTTGTCGGCAAGGTGTGGGCGTATGGCTCAACGGGTGCAGATAGGTTTGTTCTTTACAAAAGTTATGATAAGAAAAAAAATATTGAAAGTTTCATATATCAAATGAAAAAAGGAGTTGACTCTTGTATTAGTCACGTTTTTCCTGATAGTGATACTTTTAAAGTAACAGTATCGACTGGTAAGGATTTGCTAAAACTCTATGCGCACGAAGGTATGACTCAGGAAGAATATCCTGAAGATGAGATTTTTAACTGTGACCCAGATAGAGTGTTTGTATTCTATTGGAATCACTAAAAACTATAACCGCATCGGGAAAATGTGGTTTTTAAATAAAGGGAAACAAGCAAAAAACGTAACTTTATAACAGGGGATAATTGTGCCTGATTTCAGGCACAATATTCCTGTTTATACGGGAAAGGAAGAGAACATGAAAACTTCATTTTTAAAACGGTTGACAGCAGGTATTTTGAGTTTTATTATGCTTATGTCAGCCGTAAATTTTTCTGTTTTTGCTGATTTTGTAATAGGAACAGATGATGGTAAGCAAAAACTTTATGTAAGTTACTTTAATTCCTATTATGATTTTGGTGGAACAAATGGAACAAGCGTCAAAGGTTCTATAATTAAGTTAAATAAAAATTCAGCAACAGGTGATATAGCTTATTGTATTGATTTAAGAACTCACGCTCCAAATACAGGTACACAAACTACATACGAAGGTGTGGAATGGAAAAACTACGAATCTTTAGACCCTAATCAGAAGAGATATATTAATTATGCAATTATGTACGGCTATATCGGCACACAAAAATACAAGTCGTATGGTTGCACGGCTAATGACGAGCGTATAGCAACACAAATCGTCATCTGGAATATTACAGAAGGTTGGTTTAATAACAAAACTTATGAAACTCCTGCTTTAGATAAGTTTACGCAGTATATTAACAGTGCTGATAACGCCTCTGCTACAAAAATAAAACTCTGCTATGGCTATATAAAAAAGCAGATACTCAACCATTTACAAACGCCTTCTTTTAAAGGCGGTAATTCAAAATCTACAACAAGGAAAGTAAGCGGTACTTCCGTAACATATTCAGCTTCATTCACAGATGAAAAAAGCTGTGTAAGTAATTTTGACTGGAAAACTTCAATCAGTAATGCAGGCTTGTCATCAACTTTAAATTATAGCATTTCCAACAATGTGATTACATTTACATCAAGCGAACCTGTTAATGTGACATTAAAAGCATATAAAACAAAAGGTGCTTATTGTTCGTCTTTCAACAAAAAACGTGCAATTGCTATGGTTTCAGGTGACTTTCAACCCACCGTTGGTTTTAGAGGTGGATATGACCCTGTACCGACAACTGTAACGTTAAACACTAATTATGGTAATTTAACCACCACAAAAGCTTGGAGTCACAATGGCGACAAAACAGCCGCATACACTATTCCTTTTTATTTAGTAAGTTATGTAAGCAATAATATTACTTATTATTTAACAGGCTCTGGTTCATCGGGCAATTATATTTACTCTGGCACAACTACAGATAAAAGCAAGGCTACAAAGTTTAGATTTGCAAGTAGCACAACAGATAAAAACACATCTCATGTTAACGATTTACCTGCAAGGTCGTACACTGTAACAGAATATGGCACAAACGATTTTGGTGGCATTGATAAATATACCCGTGTAAAGAGTAATGATACGGTAACAGTGCCAGCAGGTGGCAATGTAAACGCAACTCTAATAAATACGAGAAATATTGGCGATTTAGTAGTAACAAAAACATGGGTGCATAACAGTAATAGTTTAATTTCCTATGCTACGAACAAAAACAGTAGTGGCTTAAAAATAGCCAAATACAACAACGGCAAAAATGCTGTCACATTCAGAATCTATTATAAAGACTCATCTGGCAACAAGCATTACTTAAAAGCTGATGATGGCTCAAAAATAGATGATGGTGTCTATAAATGGAATGGAACAACGACAACTACAAATCAGCAATATTTTCATTTATATCAGAACTACTATACAGGTAGCAATAAAAAGAAATATGACGGCTTTAAAGTAGTTGATATGCCGACTGGCTATGCTTATTTTGTAGAGGAAAGTGCTATAAGTGGTTACGTTGCTTCATCAAACAATATAAGTGTCAGCATGACATCGAAAATAGGAAAAGACGATTATTCACCTGTAGTAAAAGCTTTTAAAAATACCCGTGATACTGGTTCAGCTCAAATTATAAAGACGTGGGTTCACAATGGTGATGCCACTGCTAATTATGATGATATTTATTTCACTGTAAAGAATAAATCAACCAATGCTGTTATCAAAGGTACAACCACAAACACGGCAGGCAAATACACGTTCTCGTCAAATGGTTCTGTTTCACAGTTCAAACTGAACAGCGGTAACATTTTCGCTATCGAAGGTCTTCCCACTGGTACTTATACTGTAACTGAACATAAGGTATCAGGTTATACGGTTGACTCGGAAAGCAAAACTGTTACTGTTTCAAAAAATCAGATAGGTAAGGTTTCGTTTAAAAATACCCGTGATACTGGTTCAGCACAGATAACAAAAGTATGGGTTCACAATGGCGATGCTACTGCTGACTATGATGATATTTATTTCACTGTAAAGAATAAATCAACCAATGCTGTTATCAAAGGTGTAGGCGGGGCGGGTACTTACACATTCTCCGCAAGTGGCTCTGTTTTACAGTTTAAATTGAACAGTGATAACACTTTCACTCTTGCGGGTCTTCCCACTGGTACTTATACTGTTACTGAACATACGGTATCTGGCTATACGGTTGACTCGGAAAGCAAAGATGTAAAGGTATCTAAAGGTCAGACGGGGACAGTTACGTTTAAAAACACTCGTAATACTGGTACAGCTCAGGTTATTAAAACGTGGATACACCACAACGATGCAAAACAAGCAGATAAGGACATTTACTTTGTTATTAAGAACAATGATACAGGTAAGTTCATAACTGCTTCGGGCAGTGCGGGCAATTACACTTTTACAGGAGCAAACGCAACAGCAGTAGCCAAAGCAACGCAGTTAAAACTTGGCAAAGTTGCAGGTGTAGCAAATGGTGCATTCAATGTTTTGAATATTCCTGAAGGCTCGTATACAGCGTATGAGTACGGCAGTAACGCTTATTACACAAGCGTAAGCGGAACATCAAAGTCATTTAAAGTAGTAAACGGTAAAGTTGCTACGGTTTCCTTCTCAAACGAAAGAAACATAGGTGATTTAATTGTTTCTAAGACTTGGGTACACAATGGAAATTCATTGATTTCGTATCAATCAACCGAATCGTTACCTTATGCAATATTGAACGGAACACCTATATATTTCAAGGTTTATTACGAAACAACCGATGCCAACGGAACTGTAACAAGGCATTATTTAAAAGCAGATGATGGTAATATACCCAATGAGGGTGTGTATAAATGGAGCGGCGAAACCGCCACAGCCTCTCAACAGTATTTCAAGCTGTATAAAGATTATTACACAGAAAGCGGCGTTAAACATGACGGCTTTAAGATTATTGATATGCCGACTGGCTATACTTATTATGTAGAGGAACAAACGGTCAAAGGCTACATTTGTTCTTCAAATAAAATAAGCGTAACAATAACATCAAAAGTTGGAAATGATGCCTATACTCCTGTTAAAAAGGACGTAAGGAATACAAGAGAGACGGGCAGTGCGTCACTTCATAAAGTTTTCTCAGATGATGCCAACCTTACGGCACAGCAAAAAGCAGAACAGTATAAGAATACTACTTTTGCCGTTCTGTACAAAGGCAACAATCAGTATGTAAAAGCTACAGGCAGTAACGGTGCTTACACTTTCAGCGGTTATCAAACAACGGCTACCGAATTTGCTCTTAACGCATCGGGCAATTTCTCAATAAGCAATTTACCTTCAGGCTCTTATAGAGTTGTTGAAATAAAATGGGATTCATATAACTACAATCCCAAAACTACTTATGTAGATATTACTGTCGAAAACGGCAAAAATACTCCTGTCAACTTTGAAAATATCAGAACAGGTTATGTACTGGTAAAGAAGAACTGGACTATTCCTGTAGGATTTGATAGAAGTACAAAACGAATTACTGATTTAACAAAGAACACATATTTCCTTATCAGAGATAAGTCAACAAATCAGTATCTCACAGCTACGACTGATAATCAGTCACGTTATACTTACACAGGCGTTACGACAAAGGCAAACGCAACGAAGTTCAATGCGTATGTCTATATTGAGAACAATGATATAAGTAGCATTTCGTTCAGCGTAAACAAATTGCCTTTAGGTAATTATGTTGTTGAAGAAATCACAACAGGTGATGCAAATAAATACTTTATTCCTGATAAAACAAGTATTGACATCACCCTGACAAACGCCGTTCCTACAAACGATTCGTCTTTTACAAACACTGAAAAAGGTTGTGCAACAATCAATAAGGTTTGGAGCGATGCGGGAACAGGTTATGCAACTGACGCAGAGAGAAACGCTGTTACTTTCTACATCAGGAATAAAGCTACGAATGTCTACATCAAGGCAAGCGGCAGTGCAGGTGACTATACTTTCACAGGTTTAGGCACAACAGCCGTTTCATCTGGTACAGGCTTCAAACTTTCATCAAGCAACACATTCCTCGTCAAAGACCTTGACGCAGGTACTTATATAGTATCAGAAGTTCTCGCAGGTTCTTCTAAGTTCGCTCCTCGTGACGAGCAGGAAGTTACTGTTGCAAACGGCGAAGACAACGGGGTAACTTTCCAGAACGTTGTAAAAGCGGGTGCTTTAAAGGTAAATAAGACGTGGAAAGCTGAAGTTAATACACAGGCAAATTTGCAAAATCTTACAAGCAAGGTTTATTTCACTCTTAAATTCGGCAATAAATATGTTGTTGCAACAAAAGAGACAAATCCTGCTTACAGATATAAATTTGCTAATTTTACAGCAGATGCTTCTAAAGCAACTAAATTTACGGCAAGTGTAATAACACAGAATGGTGCGTTAGTTGCAACGTTTGATGTTGCGGGTTTGCCTATCGGTTCATACACGGTTACAGAAACAGTTACAGATAAAAATGTAGCACACAGGTTTACGGCATCTGCACTGTCGGCTAATGTTAACGTTACATATAACGCAACAGCGACCGCCAATTTCACCAATAGTGAAAGCACTGGTGAAATTATAAAGATATGGGACGATAAAAACGCTAACACTACAGAGCAAGAGAGAAGTAAAGTACAGTTCGTTATCAAGGATACAAAGACCAACAAATATATAATTGCAAAGCAATACGCTACTGGCGATTATGAATACACTGGTTTTGGTACAACGGATATTGCGTCTGCTACTTTAATCAGTCTTAACGCAAATCACACTGAGGCAAAAATAACAAAGCTCCCTGAAGGAACATATACCGTAATCGAAATGAACTGTCCTTCTGGTTATACGGCAAGTGCCGACCAGACGCTTACAATAATCAACGGTAAATTAGGAACAGTCAAGTTTACGAATACAAGAGATACAGGTAGATTGTTCATAAGAAAGCAGTGGTTGTCTTATAAGAATTTATCTGCTGATAAGTTAACAGAGCTTTCAAATAACACTTACTTTACCATCGCTTGTGGCGGTAATTATGTTCAAGCAAGCAACAGCAACGGCGTATACAGCTTTACTGGTTATACTACTTCAGTAAGTAATGCAACTCAATTCAAAGCTATTATCGTTAAGGATAGTACAGGTAAAGTAACCGATAACAAATTCAATGTTACTGGTTTGCCTACAGGAAATTATACGATAAAAGAGTATACGGTAAATGGCTCAGAAGCAAATACAAATTATATTGCTTCTTCTGAATCGCAGAATATAACGATTACGAAATCAGTCAACAATTCGACTAATAGCACAAAATTCATCAACACTGAAAAGGGCAAGGCAAATGTTACAAAGACGTTTACAAAGAAGTTAAACGGCACAGCATTTACAGATGCAGAGTTAATAGCTTTATACGGCAAGGTAACGTTTACTGTTAAAAAGGGTACTCAATATGTAACAGCTACAGGAGATAACGGTAATTACGTTTATAGTTCTCTTTCAAATACAGCTTATACATTTAAGCTCAGTAGCACAGGTAAACTGGCAATAGAGAATATTCCTGCGGGTGCTTATACAATAACAGAGTCCTGCTCGGACGGTGCTTACAAGCCGACAACGGCTACAAAATCATTTACCGTGGCAAACGGTAAAATAACGTCTGTTGCTTTTGAAAATCTTCCCGTAGTAGGTGAAGTTCTTGTAACAAAAGTAATAAACGGTAATCTGACAGCAGTAGATAAAGCCAACATAACAACGTACTACAACAATGTTAAATTTAAGGTTAAAGACACATCTACTGGCAAGTATGTAACTGCAACAGGCGGTACAAGCGGTACTTACTATTATTCTGGCAATACAGATGCTACAGGTACTGTGTTTAGCCTTAACAGTTCACATAAATTTGCAATAACAAGAATGCCTGAAGGTACTTACGTTGCTATTGAAGTGTCTCACAGTGACGGCTTTAATAAAGCACCAGACCAGACTTTTACTATTAAAAATGGTGAAAGAACATCACTTACTTTCACGAACACTCGTGAAGTTGCTTCTTTGACAATAAAGAAGGTATGGAAGACTTCTGAAGAAAACACATTAACAACTGCTGAAAAGCAGAACTTAGTAAATAATATTTACTTTACTGTACAGGACAGCGGCGGTAACTATGTAATCGCTCCTAAGAACTCAGCAGGTGAATATGTATATTCTTCAACTAACGCAACGCTTTCAAACAACGGTAAGTTTAAGCTTGACGTAGCCACCAATAATATTCTGATTAAGAACCTGCCGACAGGCACTTACACTGTAAAAGAAGTTATGAGTGGTAAAATTAACTATACTGCCGATGCTTTATCTAAGACTGTAAAGGTAATAGTTAATCAGAACGCAAATGCGACATTCACAAACACTCGTGATATTGGCTCTTTGTCGATAGTAAAGAATTGGATAGAAGCGGGCGTTACTCCTTCAACGGATAAGCAGAAGGAATACAATGAACACGTTTACTTTACACTTGTATACGGCGATAAATATGTTGTTGCAACAGGTTCAAACGGTTCATATAAGCATTCAAGGCTTACCACAAACGAAAGTGAAGCAACACACTTTGTCATAAGCACAGCAACACCTTTCAAGTGCAATATTTCAGAGCTTCCGACTGGCAATTATACGATTCACGAATACTGCGATATTGCAGAGTGTGAACCTTCCACTCCCACGCAAATAAAAGCTGTTACTAAGAATGTAACTGCAACCGTTCAATTCAAAAACTACGTTTCTACCTATCTCGGCAAAGTGACAAAGCGTTGGGTTTTCAACTCATCATTCACTTCAGAACAGCGCAGAGAACTGATAGAAAAGATTAAGAATGGTATCTATTTTACCGTCAAGGACGAAGATAACAACTATCTCAAAGCATCTCTCAACGAAGAACTTGAAGATGGAACGTATTACTATGACGGTACAACAACAAACGGTAACGAAAACAGATTCTATGTTACTTGTACTTATGACAGCAAACTTAAAGAATATGTAAGTGCATTTAATATAGAGGGTCTGCCGCAAGGCAAATACACAGTTGAAGAACATAATACATTACCTGCATATAAAGAAGACAGCTCCACAGGCTCTCTTGTTATGACGGGTGATGCAGACGGTTCAGTAACGTTTACCAACAGAGAAACAAGCATCGTTGTTTCAAAACGTTTCTCAGACGGCGATAATCTTACGGCAGAGCAGTTAAAGGCTCAGTACAAAAAGGTTACTGCTCGTTTCAAAATCATAGGTGCAAACGGTAAAGAAGATAAGACCGTAACAAATTACGGTAAATATCTCACTTTCAGTTTTGCAAATGACATATATACCTATTCGGGGGTTGCCGCTACAGCAGGCACAGCAAACACAGACCTTAAACTGACAGATGAAGGCAAACTTGAAGCCAACTTCAAGGGCTGTCCTTCTCCTTACTACCTGATGGTTGAGGAACTTTACGACAGCACATCTTATGTTGGCACAACAGGCTCTAACATTGTTGACTGTGGTACATACACAGATGTTGACTACACTGTAGACAACAGTAATAGAGTAGACCTTACGAATATCAACGTTGCGGGCAAGCCGCTTGTAATGAAAGATATTACTCTTAACAATAAGCTGAACACGGGTAGCATCTATATTGACAAGTCATTCCTTGATGTAGACAATACCGAAATGACTATATCTGATGAACAGCTTTCAAAGGTAACTTTCAAGGCTTACAACAGCAACGGCGAAGAACTTACTTTTACAAAGGCTTCCAACGGAAACTATAACTATACTGGTTCTTCAACGGCAGGAACTGAAATCAAGCTGAATTACGACTCATCTTCTAAGAAGTATTGTTTCTTGCTTGACAAATTACCCGCTAATGAAAGATACACAGTAGCTGAAACAAAGGGTTCTGATTACTTTACATTCGATGTTGACCCTGTTACATTTGTAATTACTCCTAACGGCAAAGCAAAACAAGTGTTCTACAACAAAGCAATGACAGGTAATGTAAAGATTGTAAAGAAGTCAACCAACAATGTCATCGAAGGCTTTGAGTTCACGTTAAGCGGTACATCTCACACTGGTAAAACTGTAAATGTAACAGGTAAGACAGGTAAAGATGGTATCCTGAATTTTGAAAATCTGCGTGTAGGTAATTATGTAATTACCGAAACTAAAACAGGCAAAGCAGTTGGTTATATTACAGAAAAAGACAAGTCTGTTACTGTAAGCTACGACTCAGACAAAGCAATGCCTGTAACAACAACCGTAGAGTTCTTGAATAAGGCTTACGGCAGTGTTGAAATCAGCAAAAAAGACTCTGTTACTAAGGAACTCCTTACAGGAGCTACATTCGGTATCTATTCAGATGCAGAATGCACAATACCCGCAAAGGCTTATAAGTCTGATACTGATGCAACTCTTGTCAATGCGGTATTAAAAGAAAATCCGACAGGCAGTGGTATTTTCACTTGTGACTTGCTTCCTATTGACAGCGATAAGGGTACAACTTATTATGTCAAGGAACTTACCGCTCCTAAGAATTATGCTCTTGATACAACGGTACATGATGTAACACTCATTGTTGCAAACAGCGTTGTTAAGGAAACGGTAGAGAATACGCCTAAAGGTTCTGTTTATACAAAGAAATTTGACAGAGACCATACAGACAGACTTCTTTCAGGTGCAACATTCACCCTTTATAAGAGTGACAAGAAAACTGTTGTAGGAACTCTTACTGAAACAGCTAAGGGCGAATACAAAATAGAGGAAATTCTGGCAGGTACATATTATCTGCAAGAAACAAAAGCACCTGCTTTCTACGAAAGAGATAATAACTTCTATAAGGTTGTTATAACCGATGCGGGTAAAACTGTTACCGTAGAAACTAAGGCAGGCAACGGCGGCGTTCCTAACGCTCCAATGACAGGAACAATTTCAATTGTTAAGACCTCTACGAATAAGCAAGTTCAAGGTTTTGCTTTCCGTGTAACTGGTACATCTAAGACAGGCGATGCTTATGACAAGACATTCCTGACAGATGCAAACGGTAAAATAGTAATCAAGGATTTACGCATCGGTGATTATACTGTTACTGAGGTAAAGAATAATACTACGGTCGGCTACATTGCTGAAACTTCAAAGAATGTAGAGCTTACACAGGATAGCACAAAAACTGTTCCTTTTGAAAACGTTGCTTACGGCGGTCTGAGTGTAGAAAAGGTTGACAAGGTAACAGGCAACCCCGTTACAGGAGCAACATTCGGTATTTACACAGATATTAATTGCACAATTACCGCAAAAGCATATAAGAGTGCAACAGACGACACACTTGTAAACGCTGTATTTACTACAGACGGTACAAGCGGAAAATACAATTGCAACTTCCTTCCTATTAACAGTGAAGATGGTACAACGTATTATGTCAAGGAACTTACCGCTCCTAAGAACTATGTTCTTGATAAGGGCGTATACAGTATCACATTAGATAAGCCTAATGAAATTAAGGCAGTTTCAAACAATAACACAGACCTTTTCGTTGAAGTGCCTTACGGTCACGTTGAGATTAAAAAGCACGATGCTGAAAGACCCGATGTTAAACTGTCTGGTGCTGTATTCAAGATTTTTGACAGTAACTCCGAAACAGCTTCCGTTGTTGGTACTCTTACTGAAGAATCTAAAGGAACTTATACTTATAAGAACCTCTCAGCAGGTACTTATTATGTTCAGGAAACAGAAGCACCCGAATACTACGAGAGAGATACTAAGTTCTATAAGGTTGTTATTGCAGAAGCGGGCAAGACCATTACTGTAGAAAACGATGATACAGGCTTTGGCAATAAGCCTATGAAGGGTAGTATATCAATCGACAAGTCAAGTGCTGACGGTAAAATCGAGGGCTTTGAGTTTGAAGTTTCGGGTACAGCTTTAAACGGCGCACCTGTTGCAACCAAAACCTATAAAACCGATGCAAACGGACGTATCGAAATTGATGACCTGCTCATAGGTAACTATACCATAAAGGAAGTTAAGTCGAATATTACAAGCGGCTACATACTTCCCGATGGAAAGACAATAAGTGTTAAAAGAAACAACACAACTGACGTTTCGATGCAGAATATACCTTTCGGTCACATAAAGATTGAAAAGGTAAACGCAAAGACAGGCGATAAAATCGCCAATGCACAGTTTGCTATCTTCACAGATGCTGATTGTACAATTCCCGCAAAGGCTTATAAGTCTGATACGGATTCGACTCTCGTAACCGCTGTTATTACAGAAACAGCCAAAGGCATTTACACTTGTGATAGACTTCCTATCAACAGTAAAAACGGCACAACGTATTATGTCAAGGAAACAAAAGCTCCTACGGGCTACTACATTGACGAAGAGATTCACGCCGTTGTTCTTACAGATGCCGATGCCGTTGTTAATGTTCATAACAACGATAACGGAAAATTCGTTGAATATCCTTACGGTCACGCAAACATCAAAAAGGCATGGATACTCAACAACATCGTAGCAGATGATGAAAGCGATGCTTTAATCGAACAACTCAATAACAAGATTTACTTCACATTACAGGACGAAAGCGGAAAATATGTAACCGCTACTAAGAACGCTCACGGTACTTACAGCTATAAGGAAATGAGTAATAACGAGTATAAGTTCTATATAGTTGAAGGAAATCTTGAAATCAAAACTCTGCCGACAGGTAAATATAAGGTAACAGAACACAGCAGTCTTTCTGATTATACAATCAATACTGCAAACCCTGTTACTATCGAAGTAAAATTAAACGAAACAGCACAGGCTTCATTCACAAATGAGCGTGACACGGGTTCATTACTTATTCAGAAGAAGTGGGAACACCCCGTACCGCTTACTAAGGAAGAAATAGCCGAACTTGAAAAGCACGTTACATTTACGGTTAAGACAGCAGACGGTAAGTATGTTGCTACAAAAACCGATGAAGAAACATCTGTAATCAGCTTCTCTCATTATCAGGACGAACCGTTCTACATCTCGTTAACGGATAGTCAGACAAAGATTGAGAAAGTTCCTACGGGTGCTTATAGCATCGAAGAACACAGCGACCTTGATACATACAAGGAACTTACTCCTGTTATTAACAAGGACATCATAAAGGATACGACTGCTAACGCAACGTTTACCAATGTTCGTCTTATAGGTAACGCAAACTTAAAGAAAGCATGGAAATATCCTACGGAGCTTTCTGCGGACGAAATCAAGGCACTGAACAACGAAATTTACTTCACATTAGAAAGCAGTGAAGGCGGTTTTGTAAAGGTATCTGGTAAAGCTGAAGACGGCGAATATCAGTTTGCGGGCTTATCTGAGACTGCACAGCAGATTAAGATACCGAATGGCAACTTTATCATAAAGAATTTGCCGACAGCTACTTATACAGCTACAGAAGTTACTTCAAACGGCGAGTATAAGAACAGTAATGAAACGCAAGTATTTACAACGGAAGCAGACGAAACATATTACCTTTCGTTTGAGAACGTTCGTAAGACAGGCACAACTGAAATGTACAAGGAATGGATATTACCCGAAGGGTTAGACGAGTCTGAAAAAACAGCACTTATCAATTCCCTTGAAACGAATGTCACATTCACTATACAGGACAGCAACAATAAGTATCTGATTGCAAGCGATGTAGATGATTCAAAATATCGTTTCATCGGTGTTCAGGATACAAACGACAATACGACCGAATTTGCTTTAAACAACAGCAGAATTGAGATTATTGATTTACCGACAGGCACTTATACTGTTACTGAGCATAACAAGAATAAGGCATACCTGATGGAAAATGAAGTCCAGACAATTACTGTTAAGGACGAACAGGCATCTCAGCTCACCTTCACAAACAGAGCAATCAAGGGTAGCGTTAGTACAACCAAGAAAGACGCTGACTATCCCGATGTTAAATTAACGGGTGCTATATTCACTGTTTATAAAGCTGAAGAAAACGGCTATGTTGAGATAGGCACTTTGGACGAAATAAAAGAGGGCGAATATCAGCTTGACAACCTTTATTACGGAGACTACAAACTGATTGAAACTAAAGCTCCCGAAAAGTTTGTCCGTGACACAAAGGAATACAAGTTCTCGATTGACGAAAACAGTGACGGTGTAGTTATTAACATCGAAACAGAGGCAGGTAAAGGTTTTGAAAACCAACCCTACAGAGGAACAGTAAGAGTTACAAAGATAGATAAGGACTACCCCGAAAATAAACTTACGGGAGCTGAGTTCACTATCTACGCAGAAGATAAAACCACTGTAATCGGTACTCTTACCGAAACGAAAAAGGGAGTCTACACTTATGAGGATTTGCGTTTTGGCAATTACTACTTGAAGGAAACGGTAGCTCCTGAGAATTTTATCCTCGATAACAAGTTCCACTCTTTCAAAATCGAAGAAGATGGTGAAATCGTTGATGTTGAAACAAAGGCAGGTAAAGGTCTTGCAAACAGTGCGATGACAGGTACGCTCAACATCACGAAGAAGTCTGCTGACGGCGTAATTGAAGGTTGGAAGTTCAGAATCACATCTGTTGATGTTCCTACGCTTCCCGAAGGTGTTTCTTACGATGAAACATTCACAACGGACGCTGAAGGTAAAATCTCAGTTACTCTGAGAATAGGTACTTACAAGGTCGAAGAAGTCACAACTGGTGTTACAGGCTACTTGTTCCCCGATGCTAAAGACATCGAGATTAAGTGGAATGAAGACACTGATACCGAAATGGAGAACACTCCTTATGGTAAGATTGTTCTTAATAAGGTTGATGAGTTCAACACGATTACTTACGTTGCAGGTGCAGTATACGCAGTTTATAAGGACGTAAACGGAAATAAGACCTATGAAGAAGAAATTGATACATTCGTATCAAATCTTAACGAGGTTAAAAAAGGCGTTTATGTACTTGATAAAGCTGAATATGGCAACTATCTTGTAAAAGAGGTAAAAGCTCCGAAGGGCTACCTTGTTGACAAAAACTATTATCCTATTTCTATCGGAGAAGCAGGTGCAGAAGTACCTGTATTCAATGAAAAGGAAAAGGACACAGATGCTCCTATCTTTGTAGAAACTCCGATAACAGGTAATGTTGAAATCACAAAGGTTGACGAAGATTACCCTGACGAAAAGCTTTCAGGTGCAGAGTTCACAATCTTTGAAAAGGATAAGAAAACAGAAGTCGGAAAGCTCACGGAAGTAGAAAAGGGCGTTTATCGTTATGAAGGCTTACGTTATGGCGAGTATTACTTACAGGAAACCAAAGCACCCAAATATTTCATTCGTGATGTCAATTTCTATTACTTTGAAATTGTAAATAACGGTGAAACCGTCACAATCGCAAATGACGAATTGGGAAAAGGAACATTTATCAACTCGCCTGAAGCGGGCGAAATCAAAATTGTGAAGACTTCTTACAACAATAAAGTTGACGGCTTCACATTTGAGATTAAGGGTACTGCTTACACAGGACAGGAATACTGTGAGCAGTTTATAACCGATAAGAATGGCATCATCAGCGTCAAGGGTCTTCGTGCAGGTCGATACACCATACATGAAGTACGCAACGAAGCCACAAAGGGTTACATTCTTCCTGCTGACGAAGAACTTACAATCGAGCGTTTGGGCGATGTAGCCGTTGCAAATATGTACAATGGCGATAACCCGAAAACAGGTGTCTTGGGCGATGATAACGTCCTTCCTATAGCGACATTTGCCGCTTTCGTTGGCACAGGTATCATATTGATAACTCCTACTGCCAAACGTAAGAGAAAGTACAGAGTTATCAGAACCCATAAGAAATAAAAATTCCTGATAAACAGATAAAGGATACGAGAAATCGTATCCTTTTCTTTGTTTTATGCGTTGTAATGTAACACAGCTTTGTGTCTGTAACCTTTCGTGTGTTATTGCAACAAATGTTGCATTTTGGTTTATATTGTAATCTCCAATCTGTTATGTTATAATAAAGGCACAAAAAATAAGGGGGATTTTTATGAGCAGTAAAGAACAACAGGTTGTAAACCGCAAATTTATTCTTTTCACGGAGCAAATAAGCGAAATTTTGGGTATTAAAGCACCGAACATTATAGTCGATGAATCTCAAATGTCAACAAAAACACAGCTTGCCGCTACTATGGTAGGCGGCATTGTAATGCGGAACAATGACTTCACACTTGATTCTGCTTTTGCTCTTGCACATGAACTTCGCCATGTGTGGCAAATTGCACTGCACGAAAAAGAATATTTTAAAAATGATTATTTAAGAGTAGGCTCTGTTAACGTGCAAGATTATAATATGCAAAAAGCCGAGATTGACGCAAACGCATTTGCCGCAATTATTATGAACGCTATGTTCGGCGTTAGCCCTATGTTCAAAGGACTGTCTGCAAAAGTAAAAAACCAAATTGAAAGCCGCATACACGAAATAGAAGACGATGTTTTCAAACGCATCGAACAACTTGAATCATAATCTCGTTTTCCCTTCAGCTTATTATTGGCATTCTGAGCAAATAATATTCACTTATAGAAAAAAAGACCTCTCAAATTAAGAAAGGTCTTTTTCATTTTTATACATACGGCTCAGTCGTACAAATCGTATAAAAAGAAACATCGGATAAAAGTAGAACCGCCTGCTTCCGCTAAAAGCAAGGCGGTTCGTGTTTGCGTTAAACGCAAGCATAATTAAGAACCATTTTTGCTCGGAATGACCGTCTACATAGTAGTGGTTTCCTTGTTATCTTTATTATAGCTCCTTATTTGTACACTGTCAATAGTTTTTTTGATTTTAAGGGCTTGCAATAATCAGAAGCCGTCAAACCACTCAAAAGTATCAAACACTATAGAAAAAGACCTTTCTAAAAAGAGAGGTCTTTTTTACGCTTTAGTTATTCAAGCGATTGCTTCTTTTGTCATAGGCTTCTCTACGATGAACTATAGACAGTGCAAGAATTATTAAATTCCCGTCTTGAATGTCGCAGATAAGCCTATAATCACCTATCCGATACCGCCAACTATTGCTTTTATTTCCTTTCAAAGCTTTTCCGTATTGTCTTGGATTTTCACAATCTTCAAGATGATTTTGAATCCACGCCTTTATAAAAAGCATTGTATATCTATCAAGTTTTTTGAACTCTTTACTAAAACCAGATGTAAATTCAACCTTATACTTCATAGATTGAGTTCCTTCCACAACTCATCAATAGGACGACTTTTCTTGCCGCTCTTCTCGTATTCTTTATAAGCTTCATCGTATACGGCAATATCAAATTCCTCGTCAATTTTATCGAACAACGCTTTTTTAAATGCCTCGCCTAAAGATAATGAATGTAACTTTGCATAGCTTTCAGCAAGCTTTTTTTCCTGTTCTGTTAATCTTATTGAAAATGCCATAACAACCTTCCTTTCTATAGTACATTGTACTACATTTATGTGCTTTTGTCAAGCACTTTTATGCGGTAAAGTGCTTTGTATTGACATTTGCATTACAATATGCTATAATATAGGCAGTAACAAACAAGGGAAACAGAGAAAAGGGGAATTGAATATGGTGTATTCTTTATACATAGGTCGCTACAAACGAAGCAAGGATTTCCGTTCATTATCCGAGCTAAGAGAAGAAGTAGCACATTATTTTTCTAACAAGGAAAAATGTTTTGTCGTTGATGCTCTTACAACATTTCGTAACAATCAATTCAATAGTGAAGGGATTGCACATAATAGTTATCAAGATTTCAGCGTGTATGCTTTCAAGGCAGGTGCTGAAATATGATGTATGTTTATTTTGGCATTATTACTGGTGTCTTACTTTTCAAAATTCTTTTGAATTTGTTTTGTCCTATTCTTATGAAAAAGGGTGTTTATAGCTTTCTGTGCAAAAGAGAGTATAACGAACTCGAAGACGAATATTCTCTTAACGTATCAAAAGAAAAGTGGTTTTACAATACTGTTTTATTGCCGCTAACAGCACTATTTGCAATTTTCAGCGATAAATCTTTTATGACTACGATTGTGATTATATTAAGCGGCTTAGTTGTGGCAACGGATATAATTATTGCACACAAACTACAAAAGTATATAGAAATAATCAATGTAAAAGCAATTTACGATATTGCAACGTTGTTGCTTATAGGTGTGTTAGCCTATCTATTTCATCTTAACGGTTATGAAATGGTGTTTTGACAATCTATCGAACCGAAGGAGTGGTTTATTAATGTTTTTTAAGGAAAAGAAAAGAAAACCAGTACCATTTGTTTTAAAGAATGCAGAAACTAACAAATATGTAACGGCAAAGAAAAATGCTAATGGCGTTTACGAGTACATTGGTTCTGATACAACGGATATTGCGTCTGCTACTATGTTCAGTCCTGATGCAACCTATGCCAAGATGAAAATAGCAAACCTTCCCGAAGGAACATATACCGTAATCGAAACAAAATGTTATTTTGAATATACATCAAGTGCCAATCAAACAAAACCGAGAAGCAAACTGAAAGAATATTTGAAAGAATATTTTTCGTTAATCGCTTGCATTCTTAAACTATTTTGTTTGGTGTTGGCTTTTATATTGTCAATAATTTTTATAAGTATTTTTTTCTTCTTCGTTTTACCCATAGCGTTTCACTTGTTGATTGGCAGATGAGTTTGTTAAGGAAGAATACGATGAAGAATTACAATTACCCGATAGTAATAGGAATGCGTGATAGCAACGGATTTTACGACAAATATAAGGAGTTGATTATATGCTTTTTAAGAATAGAAAAAGAAAACCATTACCATTTGTTTTAAAGAATGCAGAAACTAACAAATATATAGTGGCAAAGAAAAATGCTAATGACGCTTACGAGTACATTGGTTCTGATACAACGGACATTACATCTGCTACTATATTCAGCCTTGATGAAAACTGCACTGAGGTAAAAATATCATACCTTCCCGAAGGAACATATAACATAATCAAAGAAGATATTTGGCTAATTTTTCAGTATATTGCAGAAACCGTTAAGATTATGTGTTTGGCGTGTATTTTTATAGTTTCAATGAGTTTCATAATTATTTTTTTCTTGTTAGCGATGGGCTTGTTATTTAACGGATAAGTTAGGCAAGGAAGGATACGATGAAGAATTACAATTACCCTATAATAATAGGAATGCGTGATAGCAACGGGTTTTCCGACAAATATATTGATATTGGTATGTCAAAACGCATAAAAAGCAATCTGAGCGTAATAATAGGTGATTTAAAAACACCTTGCAAGGCAGGAGAAACCATAGATGTTTCAGATATAGACTCTCCGAGAGTAGAATTGATGTTTTGCAACAAACAGTCTTTGCATATATTCATTTCTGCACTTCAACAAGCAGAGCGGTTATGGAACGAACACACTTGTACTTGTGACGATTGTGATGACAAATGACGTGAGGTAAAATTGTTTATGGATAAATTTGAAAAGCTGTTAGAAGAGCGTGGCGTGGATTATACCATAGCTGATTCTACAGATGCTCTCGAAGATTTGGCGAAAAAGTTAAGGGCTAAAATGTCTTTACAGAAATACATATACGGTATTTTGGGCTTTATGATTTTCCCGCTTTTTTCAATTTGTAATATTTATTATCTTCTTGTTTGCGAAACGGAACTTGGCAAGGTGATGAAGTTCATTATTATTGCTCCGCTCCTTGTGATTTCCTTTTTGTATTCATTATTAGCAATAATAGAAGCGAAAAGCTTGAAAAGCCAATATGAAAACAGAAAATATTATAAATTTGACGGCAGAAAAATTTCTTATTACAAATTCATATCACTTATTTATAAAGATGTTTCGACTTTTGCCGCTAAATTCAAGAATGACGGAAAAGACGTGATTGAAAGACGTAAAAGTAATATATACATTGATAATTCTTCTTTTGAAGAAGCAGACGAATGGTATGCTATAGTTTTTTACGATAAAAAGACCCGCCTTACTTCAACACCTATACTAATTACTGGTTGTTCTAAAAAAAGCAATAAGATAAGAAAAGTTGATACTTTCGCATGGACTTCTTCGTTATATAAGACGAAGAATTATCAACTTGTAAAGGAAGGTAGAAATATGAATTTTCGTGAAGTTGTTGTAGATGATGATACTTTACATATTGGTGACAATGTTTTTTCTGTAATAGATGATATGTTCGTTGATAACGGCGAAATTGTTGCCTTAGAATGCAACAACAAATTTGCTGTTAAATTTGAAGCGGCAGGCGTTAAAACGCTCAATAAAGAAGTGCTTTTCAAAGATTATAACGATTGTGTGCAATATCAAACAAAAATTTCAGAACAGAAGGTAAAAGCTATTGAAGCTACATTGCCAGATGACATAGAAGAACTTATCGGTTATCTGTCTGATATTGTTTCTCAGGAATTGTACTCGAATCACGAAAATATCGTATATGATGCTATTCTGGAAAAGCGTAATGGTGCAGGAAATAAAGAAATATCGTGCTACGAAAAACCATGTTTTGATAATTACCAAGTAGGGGATTGTGTAGCTTTTTGCCACGCAAACTGTTTAGAATCACCTGATAAGCTCAGATACGGTGTTATAGAAGAAACACCTTTTTCTTCACCTGAAACAGCGAACAGATTATATAAAATCCGAACCAAAGGCGAAGATAGTGTGTTTATAGTACCCGAAGATGTATTTCCTAATAGAGAGGCGTACATTGAATATAAAGAAAATGAAATTGAACAATTAAAGAAATCACTTCCTGCCAATACCGTAGAATTACCCCTTTGGCTCGCTTCTAAAGCGGATAGCTTTGGTTCGTTATATTCTATGGCTGTTATGAGACATCTTGCTAAGATTAAATACGCAAACATAGATATGTGCCTTCCCAATTTCACGGGCGATTATCATTCTGAATATACTACATCTCCTTGTTACACTGTGTCTTCAGATTACGAAGAAAAAAGTATAAATTCTTCTTCAAAACTTGAAGAACTGAAACAAATACGTAATGAAATAAAACGTCTTCAAGAAAAAGAAGAAAATATGCTTAATAATGTTTTTCCTACTTTTGAGGAGCTTTCCGACTTATATGATATTGATAATGGTTCTGAAACAGGTCTTACATCAAACTTATTAAGTGAGATGTTCCGCTTTTTACGAACACCTTGTACCTTATATCAAATCAAGCGGTTGTTCCAACCTGTTAATTTTGCAGATAGCGTTTTAAAAGATTTTGAAAACGACAAAAGATTCTCAGCGTTTACTTTTTCAAATTCGATAGGTTTTGTTTTTAGATGGGATTCAAAAACCATTTCACTATTAACGCACAAATTTTCTGACGCATTTGAGCCTGAAAAAGAAAAATACAGAAAAGAGATAAGTTTTTTTGCAACACAGCTATATAAACTGAAGGGCGATTACAAAATTGATTTATATGAAATAGACACAGAAAAGAATAAGTGTATATATCATGGTCGTTTTGTTCCCACATTGGAAGGATTTACGATATGGAAAATAACATAAGACAAGACAGCACCGAAGTTCTTGATAAGTTGTTGGCAAGTGAAGAAACCCTTGTTCGTGCGGAGCTTGCAAAGCAAGGATATAAGCTTGATGTTCTTGTGAATGATACGTCTGACATCGTAAGGCGTGAAGTAGCAAAGCAAGGATATGGTCTTGATATGCTTGTTAAAGATAAGAGTTCTTTTGTAAGAAAAGAGGTTGCAAGAAAAGGTTATGGTCTTGACATACTTGTAAACGATGAAGACTCTGATGTTCGGTGGGTGGTCGCACATACCACCGAAGATATAGACTTGCTCCTTCACTTATGTCAAGATGGGAATTTATATGTACGAGACAGTGCAAGCACACAATTGGTCTCACTCGGTCATACACCACCAGAAACGGATAAAGCGACTGTTCTTTCTTTTGATGCTGTAATAGATGAAATTTTGAAACTTGAAAAATCATTGAAAAGCGGCAAAGACGAACTTGCTCATCTAACAGCCAATCGTTATGTGGCTTTCAGAACATTAAAAAGAATACGACAAATAAGCGAAGAAATAGTCAATAAAAAAATTATAGAGATGTTTCCACGCTTTGAAGCATTTTCTATTAACAATGCCTTTATGCCATTGGCTTTGGCAGAAGAATTGAAAAAAGAAACAAATTTTTCTCTTTATAAAGTTGATGGAACTTCAATATTTGTTGTATTCTATTGGGAAAGATTCGCTTTTTGTCGTGGTAATATCCGTGTTTACGCTCCTGCTTTTACTGACGTTATTGATGACAAGAAAAGAGCGGTAGAATGTTCTATTGATAATTTCCTTGCGGATTATAACGAGCGAACTGAATACGGAAAACATCTGCAATGGCTATACAAAACGCAAAAAGGCGATTTCATTGATAAAGCAACTGCCGCTTTCCCCGAAAACAATGAATTTGTGGCAACGCTGAAATATGCTTTCAAGCCATCGTTTCGTAAAGAACTCAAAAGACAGATACCTGTTTATGAACAGTTGGTTAAGAATGATAAGGAAAATTTCATTGCAGACAGCAGAAAAAGCATTGAAAGAAAAAAAGAAGAAATAGAAATTACAAAAAAACAGGCTTCATCAGTTGTACAAGAACTGCTTGAATCGGATTTATGCAAATCACTCATATATGATGGAACGGATATTTCAGATACCGTCAGATTATATGAACAATTCACTGATATTCGAGGGAACAAACATATATTCTCTCGTGATTTCAAATACACCAATGGCAAAGTTTCGTTCAATGTAAGAAAGGAATATGATTATGAACAGATTTAACATCAATGACACCGTTTATTGCTTTATGTCACTTGAAAACCCTTGTGTAAAAGGAATTATCAAGGGTGACATCGTAACAGCAGACAACAACGAATGGTATCCTGTAGAGATTGACTCTCTTGTGTATAACGTTTCAGCGGCAAACATAGCCGATACACCAAATGTTTGTACACAGATAGCCCGCAGTAATGCAAGTGCAATTGTAGATAAAGCTCTTGCTACGATACCTAACAATTATGAGGCTCTTGTTGATTTTTGTTTATCCTGTATAGACAAATACACTCAGAACACAAAAGAAGGATTTATCGACAAGACAATAATCGCAGAAAAGCTTGATATGATTAAAAAAGCTTCCTGCTGATACTCATTTAATTAAATAAATATGGCAACTTCTGTTCCACTGGAACGGAAGTTGTTTTTTTATTATGTGGCTTATTGGTACATAAAACAAATGAAGTAATAAATTTTCGTAAAAAGGGTGATGAAACAAATATGAAAATTACAATTAGTTTAGGCGATTTATCCGATGAAGCAAATATGAAAATCACAATTAGTTTAGACGATTTATCCGATGAAGCAATAAAGGAGTTAGCGCAAAGAACTGATACACCTGCCGAACTTCTTAAAATTCTCGCAAACGAAAATGAATGGACGATTCGTAAAGCGGTAGCTTATAACATTAATGCTCCATTAGAAGTGTTAACAAAACTCGCTACAGATAATGATTGGGAAGTCCGTAAAGCTGTTGCATATAACGAGAAAACGCCGTCTGAATTACTTTCGATTCTTGCACAAGACAAGAATTGGTGGGTTCGATATGCTATAGCAATAAACGGGAACACACCATCAAAGACTTTAAAAACGCTTGCTAACGATGAAAAGGAAGAAGTAAGAAAAGCGGCAAATAAAGCTCTTAACGAGTGCAAAACGAATACAAAAGTTAACAAAGAAAGATAATGATACCCCCATAATATCACAGCTTTTTGTGATGTGATTCGTTGAATCATAAATAAGAAATAAAAACAATTTGTTTTAAGAAAGGAAACAAAATGAACAAAGAAAATCTTTTAACAGAAATAAGTAAGATGTCAGAAAACGAGCGTGAGTTGTTATCTTATGACACATCTGACGTTGAAATTCTAAACATACTTGCTGAAGATGAAAAAATGTGTGTTCGTAAAGGTGTTGCGTGGAATGAACATACTTCTGTTGGCACACTTGAAAAACTTTCAAATGACGAATACTCAGAGGTTCGCACAGAAGTTGCAGGAAACAAAAACGCTCCTGCAATGATATTAGATAAACTTGCCAAAGACGGACACGAAGATGTATGTTTTGAGGTTGCACAAAACAAAAATGCCTCTGCTGAAATGCTTATATTGCTTGCAAAGAACATATCATGGGGTATTCGTAGTAATGTTGCAAGGAATCCAAGCTCTCCGTCTGAAGCACTCGCACTGCTTATAAATGACGATGTGTGGCAGATACGTGCAGAAGCCGCAGAAAATAAAAGTGCTACTGCAACTGTTTTGGCTGAGTTTGCCAAAGACGGACACGAAGATGTACGTTTCAAGGTTGCGGGAAATAAAAACGCTTCTGCTGAAACGCTTATGTTGCTTGCAAAGGATATATCAATGGGTGTTCGTAGCAATGTTGCAGGAAATCCAAACACTCCACCTGAAACACTTGCACTGCTTATAAAAGACGATGAGTGGTGGGTTCGTAGAGCTGTTGCGCTGAATAAAAATACGCCATCAGAATTACTTTTGAAACTCACTAAGGATAAAAACATACGGATAAGCGAAATAGCTGAAGAAACTCTTAAAGCTCGCAAAGAGAAAAGTAAAGCCTGTATTGAAAGATAACTGTATGAAACGTTAAGGTTTGTAATGCGGCATAATGAACTATAAATATTATAGAAGAATTTCAAACCCAACAGAAGGGAAAGAATAAAATGGAAACAACGTACCTGAATGACCTCTCTTATGAGGCAAAGTACAATTTAGCAACGAACGAAGGAACACCCGCAAAAATACTTGCCGTTCTTGCGCAGGATATAGACCTATGGATTCGTGAAGCTGTAGCAAGGAATGAAAACATACCTGTTGAAGCACTTGTAATGCTTGCGCAGGACGAGGAATACTGGGTTCGTTGTGCGGTTGCCACAAATGAAAATACATCTGTTGATGTGCTTGCTGTACTTGCAAAAGACGATATTTATGAAGTTCGTACAGCAGTTGCCGCAAACGGAAATACATCTGCTGATATACTTGCTATGCTTGCCAGTGATAAAACTTGGTGTGTTCGAAGTGCCGTTGCAAGAAATAAAAACACTCCTATTGAATTTCTTACTGTTCTTGCACAGGACAAGGATTGGTCGGTTCGTGAACAGGTTGCAGAAAACAAGAATACACCTGTAGAATTGCTTACTGCGCTTGCGAAAGATGAAAAAGTAGATGTTCGTTGTGTCGTTGCCAACAACAGAAATACACCTGTTAATGTGCTTGCTATGCTTGCAAAAGATGAAAACGGAAATGTTCGTTGTACAGTTACCAACAACAGAAATACGTCTGCCGATGTACTTGCTATGCTTGCAAAAGACGAAAATATTGTTGTACGTAGTGCCGTTGCATGGAATGAAAGCACTCCTGCTGATGTTCTTGCTATGCTTGTCAGTGATAAAACTTGGTGGGTTCGTAATATCGTTGCAAGAAATAAAAACACTCCTATTGAACTACTCTCTGTACTTGCACAGGACGAGAAATGGTTGGTTCGTGAACAGGTTGCGTTAAACGCAAGCACTCCTGCTGAAGTGCTTGCTATGCTTGCAAAAGACAGCAACAAAAAGGTAAGCAAAGAGGCAAAAGACGCTCTTAAAGCTCGCAAAGAGAAAAGTAAAGTCAATATAGGAAGATAATCGTTTGATACGTTCAGTTTTGTTATGTGACTTAATTAACTATAAATATTATAGAAGAATTTTCAACTCAACAGAAAGGAAAAAATAAGATGGAAACAACTCATCTGAATAATCTCTCTTATGAGGAAAAGTACAATTTAGCAACGGACGAAGGAACACCCGCAAAAATACTTGCCATTCTTGCAAAGGATATAGACTGGCGGGTTCGCAAAGCTGTAGCATGGAATGAAAACACACCTGTTGAAGCACTTGTAATGCTTGCAAAAGACGGAGATGAGACCCGTTATGCAGTTGCACAAGCAAATGTACCAGAAGAAGTCTTAATACAGCTTGCCTCTGACAATTATTTAAAAGTGCGCTGTGCAGTAGCGTCTAATTCTAACACGCCACCTTTTATCCTCGCAACACTTGCGAAAGATGAAAATATTCGTGTTCGTAGTGCAGTTGCAGAAAATAAAAATACACCCGCCGATGTGCTTGCAATGCTCGCTGAAGATGAAAATAGCAATGTTCGTGGGGGTGTGGCTTGGAACAAAAATACTCCAGTAGGAACACTTGTAAGGCTTGCAGGCGATAAAGATTATGAAGTTCGTAGTGAGGTTGCAGGTAACAAAAACACGCCTGTGAAAGTCCTTGCAACACTCGCAAAGGACAAACACGAATGTGTTCGTAAAGGTGTTGCATATAACGAGAACACACCTGATGAACTACTCTCTGTACTTGCACAGGACGAGGATTACACGGTTCGTAGTGCGGTTGCTGAAAACAAGAATGCACCTGTAGAATTGCTTACTGCACTTGCAAAAGATGATGAATGGTGTGTTCGTGAGGCTGTTGCCAAAAACGAAAACACATCTGCTGATGTACTTGCTATGCTTGCAAAAGACGAAGATAGAGATGTCCGTAGTGAGGTTGCCAACAACAGAAATACGCCTGCCGATGTACTTGCTATGCTTGCACAGGACGAGGATAGAGATGTTCGTAGTGAGGTTGCCGCAAACGAAAATACATCTGTTGATGTACTTGTTATGCTTGCCAGTGATGAAATTTGGTGGGTTCGTAGTGCCGTTGCAAGAAATAAAAACACTCCTATTGAATTTCTTACTGTTCTTGCGCAAGACGAGGATTGGTCGGTTCGTGAACAGGTTGCATTAAACGAAAGCACTCCTGCTGATGTGCTTGCTATGCTTGCAAAAGATGAACCAAAATTTCACATACGCATATTTGTTGCAGAAAACAGAAATACATCTGCTGATACGCTTGCTGTGCTTGCCAAAGACGTATATAGAGATGTTCGTGTAGCTGTGGCTGAAAACCCTCACACTCCTTATAATACGCTTGTTACGCTTACAAAGGATACAAACGTAGGGGTAAGGATAAGGGCTGAAGAAGCTCTTCAAGAACGCACGGTAAAAAAAGAACAAAATATAGAAAGATAACATCATCGGCACTTCCGTTCCAATGGAGCGGAAGTGTTATTTTGTAATGTGGCTTAATGGTACATAAATCTATTGTAAACGTAAATTACTGTCAGGAAGGAAAACAATATGAATAAAGAAAACATTTTATCAATGATAAGCAAAATATCTGAAGACGAACTCATAGACTTGGCTTGTAGCACTTCTGATGTAGAGATGCTTAACATATTGGCTGTAAATGCGAACTGTGAAGTCCGTTGTACGGTTGCAAAAAACAAGAATACACCTGTAGAATTGCTTGCTGTACTTGCACAGGACGAAGATAGTTGGGTTCGTTGGGCGGTTGCCGCAAATGAAAATACGTCTATTGAAGTGCTTGCTGTACTTGCACAGGATATAAACAGGCAGGTTCGCAGAAAGGTTGCAGTAATTAAGAATACACCTGTTGAAACGCTTGCAACGCTTGCAAAAGATGAAGATGAAGATGTTCGTAAAGCAGTTGCCGCAAACAGAAATACATCTGCTGATGTGCTTGCTATGCTTGCACAGGACAAACATTGGTTGGTTCGTCATACTGTTGCATTAAATGGAAACACATCTGCTGATGTGCTTGCTATGCTTGCAAAAGACGAAGATAGAGATGTTCGTGTAGCTGTGGCTGAAAACAAGAACACACCTGTAGAATTGCTTGCTGTACTTACACAGGACGAGGAGTGGTGGGTTCGTTGTAAAGTTACCAAAAACGAAAGCACATCTGCTGATGTGCTTGCTATGCTTGCACAGGACGAGGAGTGGTTGGTTCGTTGGGCGGTTGCTTTAAATAAAAATACATCTGTTGAAGTGCTTGCTGTACTTGCAAAAGACGAAGTTTATGAGGTTCGTACAGCAGTTGCCGCAAACAAACATACATCTGCTGATACACTTGATATACTTGCAAAAGACAAAGATGATGATGTCCGTTTGGCTGTTGCAAACAACCCGAATACTTCTTATAATACGCTTATTATGCTTATAAAGGATAAAAGCGTATATATAAGCAAATCGGCTGAATACACTCTTAAAGAATGTAAAGAAAAAAGCAAAACCAGTATTGAAAGATAACTGCCTGATACGTTAAGGTTTGTAATGTGGCTTAATGAACTATAAATATTATAGAAGAATTTTAAACCCAACAGAAAGGAAAAAATAAAATGGAAACAATGTACCTGAAGAACCTCTCTTATGAGGAAAAGCACAATTTAGCAACGGACGTTAAGACACCCGCAAAAATACTTGCCGTTCTTGCGCAGGATATAGACCCTCGGATTCGTGAAGCTGTAGCATGGAATGAAAACACACCTGTTGAAACACTTGTAATGCTTGCAAAAGACGGAGATGAGACTCGTTATGCGGTTGCGCAGGCAAATGTACCAGAAGAAGTCTTAATACAGCTTGCTTCTGACGATTATTTAAAGGTGCGCTGTGCAGTAGCGTCTAATTCTAACACGCCACCTTTTATACTTGCAACACTTGCGAAAGATGAAGATATTCGTGTTCGTAGTGCAGTTGCAGAAAACAAAAATACACTTGCTGAAGTGCTTGCAATGCTTGCTGAAGACGAAAGTGAAGTGGTTCGTGCATCTGTTGCTTGGAACAAAAACACATCTGCTGATATACTTGCTATGCTTGCAAAAGACGAAGATGATGATGTCCGTTTGGCTGTTGCTTGGAACAGAAATACGTCTGCCAATGTACTTGCTATGCTTGCAAAAGACGAAGATAGAGATGTTCGTAGTAAGGTTGCCACAAACGAAAATACATCTGCTGATACGCTTGCTATGCTTGCCAGTGATAAAATATGCTGGGTTCGAAGTGATGTTGCAAGAAATAAAAACACTCCTATTGAAATTCTTACTGTTCTTGCACAGGACGAGAATCAGTCGGTTCGTGAACAGGTTGCATTAAACGAAAACACCACTGCTGATGTGCTTGCTCTGCTTGCACAAGATGAAAAAATTGGTGTCCGTTGTGCTGTTGCCAACAACAGAAACACACCTACTGAAGTGTTTGCTCTGCTTGCAAATGACGAGAGTTGTCATGTTCGTAGAACTGTTGCAGAAAACAAAAACACTCCTATTGAAATTCTTGCTGTTCTTGCACAGAACGAGGATAGTTGGGTTCGTTGGGCGGTTGCCAACAATAGCAATACACCTGCTGAAGTGCTTGCTATGCTTGCAAAAGACGAAAACAGAGATGTCCGTAATGCCGTTGCAAGAAATAAAAACACTCCTATTGAAATTCTTACTGTTCTTGCACAGGACGAGAATTGGTCGGTTCGTGAACAGGTTGCGTTAAACGAAAGTACCACCACTGAGTTGCTTGCTGTACTTGCAAATGACGATGTTTATGATGTTCGTACAGCAGTTGCCACAAACGGAAATACATCTGCTGATGTGCTTGCTATGCTTGCAAAAGATGAATATATTGTTGTTCGTTGTGCGGTTGCAGAAAATGAGAATACACCAAAGGAAGCACTTGTTACGCTTTCAAAAGACAACAACGAATGGGTAAGCGAAAGAGCTGAAGAAGCCCTAAAAGAGCGTAAAGAGAAAAGCAAAACCAGTATTGAAAGATAACTGTCTGATACGTTAAGTTCTGTAATGTGACTTAATGGTGCATAAATCAAGTGTAAACACAAATTACTGTAGAAAGGAAAAACCAAATGGAAAACACTTTAGAAATAAGCAATATTTCTTATAGAAAAAAAGACGAAATGGCACGTAATATCAACACGCCACCAGAAATCCTTGCAGCTCTTGCTAAAGACAAATACGCTAAACTTATTGTAGCTATGAATCCGAATGCGCCGTCTGAAGTGCTTGAAACACTTGCTGAAGATGAAAATATTCGTGTTCGTATGACTGTAGCAGAGAATGAGCATACACCATCTTACATCTTAGAAAAACTTTCGAAGGACGCAGATTTTGTTGTTCGTTGCTCTGTTGCTAAGAACAAAAGTACACCATCTCATATACTTGCTGTGCTTGCCAATGATAAAGAGTGTGTTGTTTGCGAAAAAGTTGCAAGAAACGAAAACACATCTATGAAATCTCTCGCATTGCTTGCTATGCAAAATGACGTGTTAGTTCGTTGGGCGGTTGCAAGCAATCCTCACACAAGTGCAAATACACTTAATGAGCTTGCTACAGACACAGAAAAGTGTGTTCGTGTATCAGTGGCGAAAAACATAAATACATCGCCTTCATCATTGGCTCTGCTTGCCAACGATGAAGATGTGTTAGTTCATGTTTATGTAGCAGAAAACAAGAACACTTCTGCCGAAACATTAGCAGAGCTTGCAAGAAGCAATTATAACAGTGTCCGTTATACCGTTGTTTTCAATCCTAATACAACTACGGATACGCTTGTTTTACTTGCTAAAGATGAAGATTGGGAAATACGTGGCGGCGTTGCTTGCAACGAAAAAACTCCTGTAGATATTCTTGAAACACTTGCGACTGACAAGGAAGTATGCGTTCGTTATGATGTAGCAAGAAATAAAAAGACTCCTTTGAGTTTACTTATCTCACTCGCAAATAACGAGGACGCTTTTGTTCGTGAAGGTGTCGCCACAAATAAAAGTACACCACTTGGAATGCTTAAATCTTTGTCTAAAGACAAAGATTATTGTGTAAGAAGAGAAGCGAGCAAAAACCTTAAAGAGCAAAAGGCAAACAACAAAATTAGCGAAGAAAGATAACCACAAGAATCGTAGACAAAAACAACTGTCGCACAAACCACTTTATCAAAAGTACAATTACACATCTTTTGTAATATACTGTGAAAGCACTCTTACTAACGTGGGGTGCTTTTATTGTTATCGACATTTCAATTTTTACATTCTTGTTTTTACATTTTGCTTATTTACACTATATTTTGACGTTTTTTGCTTGCAAAATGTTAGCATTATTGTTGACTTTTCGAGCATTTGATGTTATTATATTATTAGAGAAATTTCAAAGAAAGAGGGTTTTGAAAATGAGAAGTACGCAAAACGAAAGGGCTACATTGTCAGTATACATTCCTAAAGAACAGAAAGCTCGCTTGAAAGAACTTTCCGTTCAAGAAAATCTAACATTGTCTTATTTGATGCGGATAATCATAGATAGTTATTTTAAAAAAATCGAACGCAGAGAAAAATTAAAGAACAAAAAATAATATTTTTTTCAAAAAATGCAGTTGTCTATACGGGTTTTGTATTGACAATTGCATTACAAAATGCTATAATCAGGGCAGATGAAAAAACATACTCATCTAATATACGATTTTACATTTTATATATGATTTTAATGACTGCTTTAAATAAGATAGGTCAGAAAGGAAAAAGACAATGAGCAATTGTAAAGTGATTGCAATATGCAATCAGAAAGGTGGTGTCGGTAAAACCACCACCGCAGTTAATCTCGGCATCGGTCTTGCAAGAGCAGGAAAGAAGGTACTGCTTGTTGATGCAGACCCACAGGGCGACTTATCAGCCTGCCTCGGTTGGCAGGATACAGATGGAATGGATTTAACGTTAACGACAAAACTGAAAGAAGTTGTAGAAGACACTCTTACAAATCCCCGTGATTGTATTTTACATCACAATGAAGGTGTTGACCTTATTCCTGCAAATATTTCTCTTTCGTCAATTGAACTGACATTTGCTAACGAGATGAGTCGTGAACGCATACTGTCAAATTATATTAACGAATTGAAAGACGGTTACGACTACATAATCATTGATTGTATGCCTTCACTTGGGCTAATTACAATCAATGCACTTTCAGCGGCTGACAGCCTTATTATTCCTGTTCAGGCACACTATTTAGCGGCAAAGGGTTTAACAGGTATTCTGGGTTCTTTCCAGAAGGTAAGAAAGAACATCAATCCGAATCTTACAATCGGCGGTATTCTGATAACTCTTGTGGATACAGGAACAAATTTGGCTGAAAGCACAATAAGCATCATAAGAGAAAACTTCGGCAGAAACATAACCGTGTTTGATACGACTATACCGAAAGCAATAAAAGCGGCTGAGATTTCTTCAAAGGGCATGAGCATCTATGCTTATGAACCTAACAGCTCGGTCGCAAAGGCTTATGAGAGTTTTGTAAAAGAGGTACTGAATAATGGCTAAGAATACAGATTTCTCTTTGAAATCGTTCGATGATATTTTTTCATCGCAGGAGCAGAGAGATAACGATAAAATATCGAAGATAAGGGATATACCTATAAACCTTATTGACGATTTCCCAAATCACCCTTTTAAAGTACGTGATGACGAAGATATGCAACGTCTTGTAGAGAGCGTAAAGGAAAATGGAGTAATAACACCCGCTACCGTAATGGAAAAGAAAGACGGCAGATATACTCTTATTTCAGGACATCGCAGAAAAAGAGCAAGCGAGCTTGCAGGTTATTCTACTCTCCGCTGTGATATAGTAGAAATGACTGATGAAGAAGCCATTGTGAGAATGGTAGAAAGCAACTATCAGCGCACACGGCTACTTCCTTCGGAATTGGCATTTGCATACAAAATGCGCCTTGACGCTATCAAGAGACAGGGTAAAAGAACAGACCTTGTTGAAGATGAAAACGGCGGTAAAGAGTCAGTACAGGTTATCAGCGAACAGTCAGGCGATAGTCAGAGTCAGATTCGTAGATATATAAGGCTTACTGAACTTATCCCCGAACTGCTCGACCTTGTTGACACAGGTAGTCTTAAAATGCGTCCTGCCATAGATATTTCGTATTTTTCTCAGGATATACAGAAGTTGATATTGAAAGAAATAAACGATACGGGCGTTACTCCTTCAATGGCACAAGCTGAAAAAATGCACCGCTTTGCAGACACTAATAAACTGACAGCAGAAGTAATTTCTTCGATTATGTGTGAAGAAAGCACAAGCAAAAACAAGTTTGTACTCAAAAGCGAAAGAATAAAGAGCTTTATTCCTAAAAGCATACCGAAAAACGAAACTGAGGATTATGTCTGCAAGGCTCTTGAATACTACAACACTCATAACGGCAAATAATGTATTTACAAGCCCCACTAAGGAAACGATACCTCGGTGGGGCTATGTGTTATTTATGATTAAATAAATAACGCAAATGCAACGCAATGTTGCATCTTGAATTGACATATACAGTCAGATATGATAGAATGGGAAAAATATATGCTACTGGAATCGTTAGAGACTTTACCGTTCATTATAGTCACTGTGATAAATTTACTCAGTGTCATTAAAGCTATATACCGTTTACTGAACCATAAAAGAATTTTTGATAGCTCAGATGATATTACCTTCCGATTTTATGTATATCCCTATGTTTTTTTTATGGTTCATGCTTCTCGGCAGAGCAAACGCTTTGTGGAAAATCGTCATGGCAGTATCGGAAATATCTACACTTACTTTACTGTCAACGGTTATTTCTGTGCGGCAAAATGTTACAGAACCGTTTAACGAGTTTAATAAATCTTATTGTAGCCGACTAATAGTTATAATTGTCACGGTATTTGCTTATAGCTTAATGTTTTGGTTAAAGTCAGGGCAAACTTAAACGCCAAGAGAAGCAATATAACAATTTTGCTTTATGTGGCTTAATGAACTATAAATAAAGTGTGAATACATTTTACACTCAGAAAGGAAAAATCAAAATGGAAACGATAGACATAAAGAAGCTCTCTTATGAGGAAAAAATTGATTTAGCATCAAATAATGAAACATCAGCAGAGTTGCTGTCTGCACTTGCACAAGATGAACACCCTGATATTCGTCTTACTGTAGCAAGTAATACAAATACACCCGCCAACGTGCTTGCGACACTGGCTAAAGACCAGAATCGTGACGTTCGTTTAGAAGTCGCTTATAATACAAGCACTCCTTCAGAAGTGCTTGCAACACTTGCAGGTGATGAATATTATAGTGTTCGTTTGGAAGTTGCAGGTAACAAAAATTCACCAATTGAGGCACTTGAAGTGCTTGCCAGTGATAAAGAGTCTGATATTCGTAAAGCCGTAGCTGAAAATCCGAACACACCCCATAGTACGCTTGCTATGCTTGCAAAAGATGAAGCATGGGAAATACGTGTTTGTGTCGCAAAGAGTACAAAAGCATCGCTTGAATTACTCTCCACACTTGCAAATGATAAGGACTGGTGTGTTCGTATGGTTGTTGCCAACAACAGAAATACGCCTGCCGATGTACTTGCTATGCTTGCAAAAGATGAAAATATTGGTGTTCGTTGGGGTGTTGCAAAAAATAAAAATACAAGTGCTGAAACACTTGCAATACTTGCTAATGACGAAAATGACAATATTCGTAAAGCTGTAGCAAGGAACGAGAACACACCTGCCGAAGCACTTATTATACTTGCAAAAGATGAAAAATCTCACATACGCACATTGGTTGCAGGAAACGCAAATACAAGCCCTGAAGTGCTATCAAAACTTGCTGAAGATGAAGATATTGATGTTCGTTGTGCTGTTGCAGAAAACAAGAACACCCCTGTAGAATTGCTTGTTGTACTTGCACAGGACGAAGAATGGTGGGTTCGTAGTGCCGTTGCAAAAAATGAGAATACACCAGTCGAAACACTTGTAAAGTTTGCAGGTGATAAAGAAGGGCGGGTTCGTTGTAAAGTTGCAGAGAACAAAAACACTCCTGCGAAAGTTCTTGCAAAACTCGCAAATGACGAAAACGAATGTGTTCGTGAAGTTGTAGCTTGGAACGAAAATACACCTGACAAACTACTCTCTATGCTTGCAAAAGATAAAGATTGTTATGTTCGTAAAGCTGTTGTAGAAAATAAAAATACAAGTGTGGAAACACTTGTTATGCTTACAAAAGACAACAACGAATTGGTAAGCGAAAGAGCTGAAAAAGCTCTTAAAGAACGCAAAGAGAAACGCAAAGCCAGTATGGAAAGGTAACAATATCTTACACTTCTGTTTTACTGGAGTTGAAGTGCCGTTTGCAATGTGGCTTTGTGAACCGTAAATCAATTGCAAACACAAATTTGATTTAGAAAGGGAAACAATATGAATAAAGAAAACATTTTATCAAAGATAAGCAAAATGTCTGAAGAAGAACTGAGAGACTTGGCTCGTAGCACTTCTGATGTTGAAACACTTAACATATTAGCTGAAAATGAGAACTATAAGGTGCGTTGTACTGTTGCAGAAAACAAGGACACGCCAAAAGAAGCCCTTGCTGTACTTGCACGGGACGAGGACTACTGGGTTCGTTGTACTGCCGCAGGAAACATAAACACTCCCGTTGAACTACTCTCTGTGCTTGCAAAAGATAAATTTTGGAAGGTTCGTTTGGGAGTTGTGGGTAACAAAAATGCACCTGCTGATGTGCTTGCCGAGCTTGCAAAAGATGTAGATGTTGACGTTCGTTATGCGGTTGCTGAAAATAAAAATACAAGTGTCGAAACACTTGTATTTCTTTCAAAAGACAACAACGAATGGGTAAGCAAAGTGGCTAATGACGCTCTTAAAGAACGCAAAGAGAAACGCAAAGCCAGTATGGAAAGGTAACAATATCTTACACTTCTGTTTTACTGGAGTTGAAGTGCCGTTTGCAATGTGGCTTTGTGAACCGTAAATCAATTGCAAACACAAATTTGATTTAGAAAGGGAAACAATATGAATAAAGAAAACATTTTATCAAAGATAAGCAAAATGTCTGAAGAAGAACTGAGAGACTTGGCTCGTAGCACTTCTGATGTTGAAACACTTAACATATTAGCTGAAAATGAGAACTATAAGGTGCGTTGTACTGTTGCAGAAAACAAGGACACGCCAAAAGAAGCCCTTGCTGTACTTGCACGGGACGAGGACTACTGGGTTCGTTGTACTGCCGCAGGAAACATAAACACTCCCGTTGAACTACTCTCTGTGCTTGCAAAAGATAAATTTTGGAAGGTTCGTTTGGGAGTTGTGGGTAACAAAAATGCACCTGCTGATGTGCTTGCCGAGCTTGCAAAAGATGTAGATGTTGACGTTCGTTATGCGGTTGCTGAAAATAAAAATACAAGTGTCGAAACACTTGTATTTCTTTCAAAAGACAACAACGAATGGGTAAGCAAAGTGGCTAATGACGCTCTTAAAGAACGCAAAGAGAAAAGCAAAACCAGTATGGAAAGGTAACAATATCTTACACTTCTGTTTCACTGGAGTTGAAGTGCCGTTTGCGATGTGGTTTTGTGAACCGTAAATCAAATGCAAACACAAATTTGATTTAGAAAAGGATACAATATGAATAACGAAAACCTTTTATCAAAGATAAGCAAAATGTCTGAAGAAGAGCTTATGGACTTGGCTCGTGACACTTCTGATGTTGAAACACTTAACATACTCGCTGAAAATCAGAACTTTAAGGTACGTTGTACTGTTGTAGGAAACAAGAATACACCTGTAGAAAAACTTACTGTGCTTGCACAGGACAAGGATATGTGGGTTCGTCAAACTGTTGCATTAAATGAAAACACATCTGTTGATGTACTGGCAATGCTCGCACAGGACGAGAAATGGCAGGTTCGTAGTGCCGTTGCAAAAAACAAAAATACAAGTGTTGAAACACTTGCTATGCTTGCCAGTGATAAAGAAGCGTGGATTCGTTGGGCTGTTGCAAGAAATGAGAATACACCTATAGAACTGCTCGCCATACTTGCACAGGATACGGACTGGCGGGTTCGTATTGACGTTGCAGAAAATAAAAATACAAGTATCGAAACTCTTGCTATGCTTGCCAGTGATAAAGAATGGCGGGTTCGTTGTGCGGTTGCGGGTAACAAAAATGCGCCAATTGAAGCACTTGAAGCTCTCTCAATAGACAACAACAAATTGGTAAGCGAAACGGCTGAAGAAGCCCTTAAAGAACGCAAAGAGAAAAGCAAAGCCAGTATGAAAATATAATTGTATGATACGTTAAGATTTGTAATGTGTCTTAATGAACCATAAGTATTTTAGAAAGCGGTGCTTTCTTAACAAACCAAGTAAATGATGAAAGGAAACCATTATGGAAAAAACACTTCTCGACCTTCTCGCTGAAGATAAAAATGAAAACGAAGACATTATTCGTTTTGCGGTAGCAACGAATCAGCGCAATCCACAATCCCTATCCACTCTTAAACGTCTCGCTGAAGAAGAAAACAAAGATGTACGTTATGCGATTGCAAAAAATTCAAACACTACTTCTTTTAAGTTACTTGATAGGCTTCCAGAAGACAAAATGTTCAACTGTGAAAGGAAAATACAAGGAAGTCTTGCATGGAACGAAAACACTCCATCTGAAGCGTTTGCAAGATGAAAATTGCAATAGAAATAAACGATTTACCTTATGAAGCAAAAGTAGCTTTGGCAAAAGACGAACGAACTTCTCCTGAACTTCTTGCGGCTCTTTCAACAGACAAAGACCCACAGATTCGCAGACTGGTTGCGTGGCATAGCAGTACACCTTCAGAAGTGTTAGACAAACTTGCGAACGATGGTATTTCGGTGGTTCGGTGGGCTGTTGCGGAGAACGAAAACACTTTTGCAAAGACTTTGGCAAATTTGGCAAATGATATAAACGTAAATGTTCGTAGTGCTGTTGGCGTAAATAAAAATACAAAAGCAGAAACTCTTGCTGTGCTTGCCAGTGATAAAGAAGGGTGGGTTCGTCAAGCTGTTGCACTAAATGGGAACACTCCTGTAGACGCTCTTTTTGCTCTTGCAACTAACAAGGAAGAATGTGTTCGTTGTGAAGTCGTAAAGAACGAGAACGCACCTATCAAGTTGCTTGCTATGCTTTCACAAGACAAGCATTGGTTGGTTCGTGAAACTGTTGCATTAAATGAAAGAACACCGTCTGAAGTATTGGTGACACTTTCCAAAGATAAAGAAGAAAGAATACGTGGAGCGGTCGCAAGTAATGAAAATACACCTGTTAAAACGCTTGATTTGCTTGCCACTGATAAAGATAGTCTTGTTCGTTGTGCGGTTGCAGTAAATAAAAATACAAGTGTCGAAACACTTGTTATGCTTGCCAGTGATGAAGACCATTGTGTGAGGGAAGCTGTAGCAAGAAATGAAAATGCGCCTGCCGATATACTCACAACGCTTGCACAAGATAAAAATGCCTATATACGTTATGAGGTTGCGAAGAACCCTAATACTCCTTACAAGACACTTGTTATGCTCTCACATGACATGGAATTTTGGGTAGAAAAAAATGCAAAAAAACTCCTTAGAGAGCATAAGAAAAAAGAAAAAAACAATATCGAAAGATAGCATCATCGACACTTCCGCTCCACTGGAACGGAAGTGCTTTTTGTAATGTGGCTTAATGAACCATAAATCAATTGTAAATACAAATTCACTTTAGAAAGGGAATCAATATGAATAAAGAAAAATTTTTAACAAAAATAAGCAAAATGTCAGAAGAGAAACTGCTAAACTTGGCTCGTAGAACTTCTGATGTTGAGACACTTAACATTCTTGCTGAAAATGAGAATTATAAGGTGCGCTTTTTTGTTGCTTTTAATCTGAACACTTTACCTCAAACACTTGCTATACTTGCAAAGGATAAGAATAGTATTGTTCGCTTAAACGTTGCTGAAAACAAGAATACACCTATAGAACTGCTCACTATACTTGCACAGGACGAAGATGAGCGTGTTCGTTGGGCGATTGCAAGAAAGGAGAACACACCAAAGGAAGCATTTACTATACTTGCGAATGATTGCAATTTGGAAGTTTGTACCGCTGTTGCAAGAAACATAAACACTCCTATTGAACTACTCTATGTACTTGCACATGACGAGCGTGGACAGGTTCGGTATGCTGTTGCAGGAAATGCAAATACATCTGCTGAAATACTTGCTATGCTTGCAAAAGATGAATTTTGGTTGGTACGTGAGGCTGTTGCTTACAACAGAAATACACCTGCTGATGTGCTTGCTATGCTTGCACAGGATAAAAACGTAGAGGTAAGGATAAGGGCTAAAGATGCTCTTCAAGAACGCACGGTAAAAAAAGAACAAAATATAGAAAGATAACATCATAGGCACTTCCGTTCCACTGGAAAGGAAGTGCTTTTTATTATAATGTTGCTTAATGACCCATAAATATTTCAGAAACAATTTTAAAACAAGGAGAATTTATTATTATGATTCAAAGTGCTTTTTTAGACACACTTCCCAATATGTCAACAGAAGCGAAATGTGACATAGCTGAATCCTATTGCACTTTTGCACAGGCTCTTGATGTGTTGGCAAACGACAAAGATGTGAATGTGAGAAAAAGAGCGGCAAGGCACTGTAATTTATCAGAAAAATCTATGGAAAAATTACTGACTGACGAATCTTGGTCTGTAAGGGAATCTTTAGCTTTAAACGCCAATTTGCCTGCGCACCTTTTTGATAAGTTATCTGAAGACAGCAACCCTAAAGTACGCAATGCGGTAGCATTTTCTTGCAAATCTCCAGAATTATTGAATAAACTGGCGAAAGATAAAGATTTATATGTTCGGCAAGCCGTAGCGAGAAATTCCCACACTCCTGAAGCAACATTGGACTTACTTTCTTATGACTCGAATATATGGACTCAAATTGCAGTCATAGAAAATCCTAACACAAATATAACCACGTTAGAAGAAGCATTGTTTTGTCCTGATGAAAGAATTTACTTTGCTCTTGCAAATTGCTTACGCACTCCGACATCTGTGTTAGACAAAATAGCTTTTCAAGATGTTTCACTTTCTGTAAAACAAGCTATTTCTAAAAATCCTAACGTTTCTTACGAGGCACTTTTTTATATGAGTGTCAATGACGGAAGGGTAGAATTATTAGAAAGCATTGCGGAGAATGCTGTAAGTGATGAGGTTTTAAGTCATTTTGTTCATAGTTCTTACGATACTGTACGTTTGGGTGTTGCAAAAAACAAACACACTGCCTCAGCTCTTCTTACATTATTAGCGGAAGATACAAGCGAGAACGTCAGGGTAGCAGTGGCAAACAATGATAACACTTATCCCGAAACGCTTGATAGAATGGCTCATAACAAAAACGCAACCTTATCGGAACTGAAAGCGATAGCCAGAAATCCGCATACAAGTGCCGATACGCTTAACTATCTCTTCTCAAAGAATGATGATAAGTGGTTGCTGTTTCAAATTGCTAAGAATCCTAACACAAGTGAAGCGGTCTTAAAAGAGTTATCAAAAAACGAAGATAAAGATATAAGATGCGGCGTAGCACAAAATCCAAGCACAAATTCTGCTTTATTAGAGATTCTTTCGCACGACAAATATAGCTTTGTGCAGTCCGATGTTGCACTTAACAGAAATACAAGTAGTTCCATACTTATGCGGTTATTGAATCGTGCAAATCTTGACGTGCTTTGCAAAGTGGCTCTTAACCCTAACACAGACGCACAAACACTTTCCCGTTTGGCTTGTTCTTATATAAGCGAAGTGCGTGAATCAGTTGCTCGAAATGAAAACACGAAGCCTGAAGACCTTACTTTATTAAGCACTGATATAAGCACATACGTTCGTTGTGACGTTGCTCGTAATCCTAAAACACCGCCGAAAACATTAAAACGTTTAACGAAAGACGCTGATTATTGGGTAAGACGCTCTCTGTTGCTCAACCCGTCAATATCAATAGATGCTATTGAGGCATTAACGCACGATAACGATATGGTAAGGGAAGCCAAAGACATTCTTAACGAAAAACAGAATACGAAAAAAACAAAAAGCGATTATCAAAAAATATAAGTAATGTGGTTTAATGAACCATATAACAAGTATACGGCAGTCAGAGACTGTTGTATAAAATACACCTAAGAAAGAAGAAGAAACAAATGAATCAGAAAGCAGTAAATGTTATAATTGACGTAAAAGAAGACAAAGAAGAATTTTTTTGTACGGTTTCCTGCGGAAACACAAAAATGACTTTTGACAATAAAACCGAGCATCGCAAACGCTTGCCTTATGAGTCACACGTTTGGTGGGCTTGCAATGTTGCTTTTGAATGCTATACAAAAGCACTCAAAATGGCGTGGGATTGTATGTTTGAAGAAACACATATAGACAGAAGTACCGTAAACAGTACAGACCGTTTGCCGCTTTATGTTGATATAACAACACCTTATTGTGAAGGGACAAAGCGAACACTTATGGAAGACGGCTTTTTCGAAGGTCGATTAAGAAATGAAAGAATAAATCTCTTTGCTTTTGATATACACAAGCCTGTGTATATTAAAACAGTGTCTGCATTTCAAGCAAATCGTAAAACGGAAGGAATAACACGATAATGGGAGTTCGGGCAATATCTTATACAACAGCAAAATGTCTTGCAATGGAAGATGAAACAACGTATTCAATTGTTCATAATAATTATAATTACAATTTTGAATTACGAACCTATGAAGACTTCTCCGACTTTGTTTCACAAAACTTGCTCACGTATTTTGACTTTACAAATACAAAATGGCGGTTGAACGAGCATGGCAAATCTACCGATAAGTACACAATGGCAAAATGTTTATCTGCCACATTGCAGATGATGTTTTGTGTTGCACATCTTCCTTTATCTGTTATTCCCGTAACCTCAACAGAAGAGAAAGATATAACAAAACGTCCTTATGAAATTTGTATAAGGTATACACCCGAACGTGATAAGCATAATACACCTGCCTTGTGTACAATATTTTTTGAAACTACTGATTGCGATATTCCAAAGAGGCAAAGCAACAGTTCTGGCAAAGGAAAATTGATAACAGGTATACAAATGACAGGCTATACAAACATTAAAGATATGCTTGAAAGCAAAGGTGTATTCAACATTGTTGATTATACGGTTCATTTGGATTATATAATTTGTAATATGCACTACAAGCTAAACGATTTAAGCGAAGCCAACGATGAAGCCTTAACCGATGGCTCTGATTTATACGGGCAGTATGATGCAAACCCATTTATAAAACAGGTTTGCTCTATAAGCGAAGATTTAGCCGATTCTTCATTAGACTTAATCTTGACAACCAAAAAATATAAAAACAATACGAAAAACATAAATCATAAGCAATTTGACGTAGAAAGATAAGTTATGGATATTCTTGTTTTTGCAGATTTACACCATTGGTCTGAGGAAGAACTATTATCGTGTCTGTCTAATAACAACTATGATGGCTGTATTTTGTTAGGTGATATAGATGATGAAACTCTTGCTTTCATTAAAACAAATATAAAATCTGGAACAAAACTGTTCGGTGTTGTAGGAAATCATGATGATTGGGACATTCTCAAAAGAAACGACATTGAAGACATCAGCGGCAAGACAATTGATTTCAACGGAATTGTATTTGCAGGTCTCGGCGGCTCTCATAGATACAATGATGAAGAACGTGCTATGTTAACACAAAAGCAGAGCATTGTAGCGGCAAAAGAGCTTCCGAAAGCAGAAATACTTATCTCCCACGATACGGCATACAGAGCGATGCACTACTCAGATGCCGTTCATTGCGGTTTAAAAGGTATATCGAAATATTTAAAGAAACACACTCCGAAGCTCAATCTGTTCGGACATTACCACTCGTACAATTTGCTTTCTTATCATAAAACAACCCTCTTATGCGTCTATAGATGCGCTTTGATAACAATAGAAACAGACGGAAGTATGGCAAAACGGAAAACATTGTTGTCATAATTTTGGTGAAAATTTACGTTGACTTTATTATAAGAAAAGAATATAATATATGTCTATGAAAAGGGCATTATTACAGAAAATGTCGGCACATAAAGCACTATGGTTATATGTGTATATGAGTCCATTTTAAAGGACTCATATTTCTAAAAAAGAAAGGAGTTATTCTGATGAGCAAGTATTATGTATTAATGAACAAAGATTCGGAACAAGCTTATTTCAAAGTTCGTGATTCAGACCCGTTCGCTGACTTTGGAAATGACTTTGTGTTATCAGATGTTGTAGGCAATCTTCCTTTAGGTTTTACAAATATCAATTCTTGGATTGAGAACCGTAAAGGTTCAAAGCACAGTCAATATATAAAAGATATTATGACTCAAATTGGTTGTGAAACAACAGAAGATTATCTGCGATTAACACACACTGCTTCTATAAACGATACATTTTGGGTGAAATCAGAAAGCGAAGATGTTACTTGGAATAACATTTCGCTATATGAAAATGAATTTTCAGAAGTAGTATCAAAACTTGCTTTTGAAGGTGTAGGGCTTTATAACGTTAATTTTCCCTCAACCTCGCCTGAATTTACTTGTGAAGGCTCTTATAGAAAGTGCTTCCGTAAAAACAATAATTTGGGGCAATATAACTCAAATATATATATTTACAAACGGGGTGGCGATTATAACAAAAATTTTGAAGTGTATAGCGAAATCCTTTCGTCAGAAATAGCTCAGATAATAAGTCCCTATAACTCCGTAAATTACGACTTGGTTGAACTACACGGGAATATTGCTTCAAAGTGTAATGTTTTTTCAAACGATAAATACGGTTTTGCGTCTTATGCACAAATCCGTAACAATGCAACTAAAAATCTGAAAGATATTGTAAGATATTTTTCATCTATAGGTTCAGAACAACAGATACGAGAATTGTTGGTTATAGACGCTCTTTGTTTTAATCCAGATAGACATTTAGGCAACTTTGGTGTTTTATTTGACAATGACACTCTTTCGGTCGTTTCAATTTCTCCAGTTTTTGATTTCAATTTGTCTCTTTTATATTCGTGTAATACAAACGACTTGAAAAATCAAATAGGAGACTGTTTGTACAATTTTACTCCTGCTCTTTATAGTGATTTTACTCGAATGGGACAATTATGCGCAAACGGGAATGATAAAATACAAGATAGGTTAAAAGACCTCAAAGATTTTACATTTTCTTTTCGTGGCGATGATGTTTTTCCTGAAGAACGAATAAAAGTTCTCGAACGAAGTGTACAGCTACAAGCAACCGCAATTTTGTCGTCAGAGCGATTATATACAAAAGATGTTTTTTCTCGAAGATAGCGTTTTCGAAAGAGCAACAAAAATCGAAGTCAGAAGAAGCTTTCAACAGGCTCAATGAATTTGACAAACATTTGTCATCTTTAAAGTTGCCTGAAGACTTAAATCCGAGCATCACAAATGGAACGGAAAGTGTAGAATATTTGTTTGAAAATTATAAATGCGATTATGAATTTGTAGTTGATTTTCTTAATAATACGATGTTCTACAGAAAAAATCAAAAGGTAATTCCTTCCGAAAAAATAAAAGATACTTTTGATAAAGAGTTTCTTGAAAGTTGCGCCACAATAGAAAAATTAGCAAAACCATTCTTAATCTCGAATCCACAAATTGAACAATCACATTGCACCAAATCAAGCTCTTCAAGCCGTGATAGTCTTGATTTGCGTGAATAAGCAAAACAAGAGGTAGCAGTATAAAACTGCTACCTCTCGTTGTACGAACATTTCTCTATATCTATTGCTTATGTATTATAAACAGGTAGTAGGAAGCGAACTATTTTTTTACCCTTTGTTTTTCTTGTCGTACCGCATTATAATAAAAACCAAACCCAAAACTGAAATCAACAACTGCAACAATTCAATTACATCATTTAACGTTATCGCTGAACCTGTCATATACATACCTTTACCTTTCTGTCAGCCGAGGCTAACTATCGGATAGAAAAATGTTCGTTCGTTATAATTATATACTCTCACCGCCGAATCGTCAATCATATATGAAAAAAAGTGCTGTTAAAACAGCACTTTTTCGTGGAACATATAGAGAGGCAAAAGGGAAGAGGGTTTATCCTTATGCCTCTTTAATTATAAGCCATTTGATTTTGCTATGTCAACAGTTTATCGTAATGAATTTGAAAAAAGCGAAGATTTTTTCCGTTTTTATTCATTTTGTATTGACATTTGCATTACAATATGCTATAATATAGGCAATGAACAGAAGCAACTTTATGAGAAAGGAAAATGAATGCACAGAAAGAATTGGCGTTATCGTTCCCTGTCTTTTGTTCGTAAAAAGCAGGTAAATGATTGCAAGGCTCATTATGAAAAGTGCGAATATTACAATATAAAGTCTTCTCGTAATATCAGAAGGTGTAACCATCAAATAATAGGGATATGGTGCGTACCTGTGCAAATAACAGAGAACAACTGGAAGCAAGCGAAGGTTAAGCATCAATATATGTGGCACAAGAAAACTCATAAAGATTCTTTTGCCGAAGTTGCATAACAAACAAGCGTTTCCTTTATCTGTAATCTCTGATGTGGCTTTGTGAACCATACATTTTATAGAACAATACGAAGCAATAGCTCAGTCGGTAGAGCATTCGCCTTTTAAGCGAAGGGTCGAGGGTTCAAGTCCCTCTTGTTTCACCAATCGCAAGGTTTGCGGTCTTCCTTGCGTTTTGCATTCGCTTGTTAAGGGAAAATCAAGTGAAGTATGGGAATAGGGATACATAAGGACGCTTTCACTCATGATACGGAAAAGACCGCATTTTGCATTGATGGTGGAAAGGCAGACACGGCAGACTCAAAATCTGCTATTGGAAACAATGTGTGGGTTCAAGTCCCACTCGATGCACCATTGGGAATTAAGTAACTCTTAGGGAAAAGGGGACGAAAATGAAAGACACTTATTTTGACTTGCTCTGCGATAAAATTGAAAAAGAATATAACGAGTATATCACAGAACTGAAAAAAGGCAGTATTGAAGACTTACTTTGTCGCTGTTATGAAAAAGTAATCAAAGATGAAATCGTAGACATTTTCTTTGAGGAAGAGCTTACAGAAGATGAAGCTCATAAGCTGTATAATCAGCCTAATTCTCTTGATTATATTTTCAATGAATGGGTAAGCAACGGCGGCGTAGGAATAAGAGCAAAGCTCACTGATTGTATACACAATTGCACAGATAACATAGTTCTTTTTATAACGGACGACCACGCCAAAGCAAAAAGCGAGGGTAAAGAAACCGAATGGTTTGATAGCTTGCGTTACAACGCACACTGTGCTGTCTTACTTGAAAATGAAATAAGCCGTCATTATGATTACGAAACATCTCACATGGACGCTGAAGGCGTTATAAATGATATGCTTTATGTGTGCGATAAGGAACGACTGTCTTATCTTCTTGCTTCACAGGTGTATAAGCGAGATTATGACGGTAGATTTGACAATAGCACTAAAGAATGGGCTAATAAAGTCATGGAAGGTATTCCCGATTGGCTCAAAGATAAGTCGAGAAATTATATAAGAAACGCTCATTCTGGGCTTGTTAACATTGTGGTTAAGGAGTTCATGAAAAGGGAACAGAGCCGTGAAGCAATCAGAAAAGACCTCTCTGACAGGTTTTTATAATAGACAATGAGAAGCCGAAAGGCGTTTCATAAATTTCCTCTCCTTTATTTTGTTCAATGTGCGGGCTTTGTGTCCGCACAACATCTTAGCATATAGGCAAGCGGTTAAGCCACCAGACTTTGACTCTGTGACCGTTGGTTCGAATCCAACTATGCTAACCAATACTTTAGCAAAAGGAGCAAAAAATGTCTTATTACGAAAAACTCTGTGAAAAAGTGAGCAAAGAATACTCTGAATTTCTCAAAGAAATGGAATCCGTTGATTCAGATGCCGCAAAAGAAAGAGAAGAGGAGTGCATAATTAAAGAGGATATGGTCGAAGAAATCAAAGAAGTTATGATTTCTGAAGATTTGTCAAAAAGATTGTGTTCCTGTACTGATACATTACAAACTCTTTTCTCTTACTGGTGCGACAAGGCAGACGATGAACCGTTTTTTGAAACATCGGATTTCATATACAATTGTGCATTATCTATAATACCTTTCGTTAAGGACGATAGGCAGACAGCTATTGACAATGGTTTTGCAGACGAATGGAAAAAAAGTCTTAACAAAAACAATGAATGTGCGCTGATGCTTTTCGACTTGCTCGATTACTGCAATATTCCTTGCGAAGAAATTATCGAGGAACTGTCGCTGTTGTATGACAAAGAACGTATTGAATACGTTCTTGCCGCTAACTGCTTTGATAAAGACAATGATGAACACTTTGATAAAAATGTTGTAAGATGGGGTAAGAAGATTTTTGAAACCCTACCCGAATTTCTTAAAGTAACTTACCTTCACGACAACGGAAATCCCATTCGTATGAACGAACTTATAAATACTTATATAACGAAAGAACTCGATATAAGCAGAGAAGAGCCAAAGAAAAAAGACCAGATTCTTTCTCTCGAATAAGTGCTTTTATAAAAAACAAAATATGTCTATTACGCCTGTCAGACATACTACAATTATTGGATAAAGATAATTTTTGTAGTTTTGAACGGGCGTTTTTTATTCATTAAATCAAGTAAATCCCGCCTTTAGAGACGGTTCTGTTTGGGGCTTAAAGAGTGTTTGCAAAAGTGTATTGTGTTGACATTTGCAATACATTATGCTACAATTAGGTTATTCAAACAAGTAAAAACTAAGTTTTTAAAGCGGATAATTCGAAAGGTGTGAAAAAATGCTTACGGTAAAACACAATGCCGAGGAACGTATGTTCACTATAAGTGACATGAATGGCAATAAATCTAATCAATATTATAGAAGCATGGAATTTTATTGTCACCCCGATTTTATATCGGCTGAATATTCAGAAGAATGTTGGGTTGAAGACCTCTTTAACGAATTGAAAAACGAATTTGTTGGAGTTAGTGATGCTTCCATTAACAAGGTCATTGAAAAAATGAGACCATATTTTTCGGAAACGTTAAAGAAAGATTGGCACAGATTAAGAGACTAAAAGTTTTTTTGATACAGAAAGGAATATAATTCTATGGCAAGACCTTTGATAGACGAAAATCGCAGAAGCAAAGCGTTTAACGTCAGAGTAACAGAGACATACTACAACGAAATTAAAAACCGAGCGCAAGACATCGGCTTATCAATTACAGATTATATAATCTATGCTTGTGAAGCTATGGCAGGCACTGAAAAGATGTTGAAGCAACAGATGCAACTGGAACACGACATCAACGAAATTGTAGATAAAGAGAAGAGTATTATGCAGGCGTTAAATGGGCTTGCTCTGAGCAATCAAAAACTTGAAGAAAAACTCGACAAAATAACAGAAACGTTAAACAAAAAAGAATAACAAAAGGCGGTGGATTTCGCATAACCACCGCTTTTTTTGTCGATTTTTGCAAGCAATTTATATATTTTCTGCTCAAAAAAAATATTTTTTTTACTTGACAAATGTTATTACAGTGTGATATACTAAACGTGCAACAACAGATACCCCTATGTGCTGTTGTTTGCTACGAGTGAGTCGTTATCATTTTGATTTCCTCATTCGTTCTCTATTTCCCATCAGTAGTCGTATTTTAAGGCTATTGGTGTGAGTTACGTTTGTGCTTTTTCCCAAGCACACCCGCTATGTAATTTCCCTATAACATAGCGGGATTTTAAAGGTCAGACGGAGACAACATCTCCGTCTTTTTTTGTTTTTTGTAGACTTACGTTGACGGATTGTATTTGATATGTTATAATATAGAAAAGGAGCAATACAATGATTGGACAGTCTGAATGGATAAGAAGGGATATTGACATTTCAAAGCAATTGATTATATCAATGATAAAAAACAGCTCCTGAATCCTCAAAATGACCGTGAACCATAATTATTTGAAAATCACCACTTCTAATTTCGTAAAACTTTAATTTTACGAAATTACGCATATTATAATACTCTACCCCAAATGACATTAAATCTTGCCTTTTGGGGCTTTTTTTTGTGCTATTTTTCTTATTTCAATATAATTTCTTATTTCGGAATAAAAATTTTGTTCCCTATTGGTAATTGTTTTTTGTAAATTCTTTGTTCTTCGCTTTTAAATATAAGGTTTTACGCATCGGAAACGGTCTTCAGTCCTCGAATTATTGCATTTTTGCGTTTTAGTGTTTACACTAAAACACTAAAACCGCTTTTTTCGGTATTTGTGGAATAAAAATTTTATTCCACATTGGTAATTGTTATTTTCATTTCGTTTGTTCTATAACAGAGAACGAATGTTTTTACAAGCATATTGACCTAATCGTAATAGAAAAATAGAAATATAGTCTTAATTTTATCCTGATATTTTTGCAAAACAATAGTTTTGACCTGCTTTTCTTCTTTCCTGCTTTTCTCTTCCCTTTTTCGAATAAAAAAATTATTCCACAATAGGAATTGATAAATTACGAATAGTTGTTCTCTCAATAATCACTACTATATCTTGTGTTTTGTATTGACATTTGCATTACATTATGTTATAATATTGGCATAGAGAGAAAGGATTCTGTTATGCAAAATGTCAACTACTGCAATCTAACTGAAGAACAGAAAGTCCTTGCTCGAAAATTGCGTCCTTCAGACTATGTTAACAGAATATATGAAGTTGCAGAAAGCGGCAATATAATCGCAACAAGGAAAAAGAAATATTATTTTCTTGCTATACGAGTGAACAAAAGTGAAAACTTACTTATTGCGTTCGATGACATTTCGATTGCGCAGAAGTATTACAATTCCGCACTTCAGAAATTCAAACGGATACAGCTCTTATCTCGTCCGCAGGCAACTCGCTATTATGGCAAAGGAAAAGTGTATTCGTCTATACAAGAGTTTGAAACGACAACGAAACTATTCATATTTGGAAATGAAAAATTGTAAGGGGTACAGAGAATGTATAAAACACAAAACCATAATATATTGTTTGATATTATACAGAAAGCAATGACGTTATATTGGTCTGCGTCAATGGCAATAAGAAATTACGAAACCGACACGGCAAAAAAGAAACAGTATGAAGGCTTTTTTAACAATATTGATTCGTTTATCGAAGATAAATTGTTTACCTCGCTTGAAAATTTGATTAAAAAAGATATTTCAGAGGGCGGCACTCATACAATTGACTATTCTACATCAAGCGGCAAGCTTTTAATGGTAATTAACGGTTGTGTCTTTTGCGGAAGCAAAGGTGTAACGCCTAAGTTGATAAGTAATATGAAGGGTAGTGTCCCTGACAGTTTATGGATTGACGGTAAATCAGCGTATGAAGTTTTACAGACAAGCGTTGACATAATCAAAGACTTTGGCGAAAAGTCTATAAACGACCTTCTTTATCGTACTTATAATGTTTACCCGTACACTTACAGAGGAATTGAAAATCTGATTGAGCATTTCATCGAAGATTATGACGACCTTAAAATAAAAATTCTGATGGTTGATGACCTTTTGGCTTGTTTTTATATAATCGGCACAGAAGAAGAACATCTTGCCCTTTCCAAACTCCTCGCTTTAAACGAAAAAACCAACATTGAGTTTAAAGAAGGCAAAATATATATAGACGGTGGCAAAGATTCAGTGCCTTCATTTCAATTTCACTTCACTGCACCCAAAGACCAAAAAACAGGTAAATATAAACTCAAACGTATGGATATTGAACTATATGATGATGAAAAAAACTATACCTTTTCAACGTCTATGCCAGAAAAACTGTGGGAAAAGTTTATGAATGTGTTTATGGAGAAATCAGGCAAAGCGTTCAAAAAAGAGGTCGAAGAAGCCATTGAAAAACAGTCTTTAGCAAGAAAGAAAGCAATGACGAAATAATTATGGAACTTTGATGAAAAAGACCTTCACGGGATATTTCCCGAAAAGGTCTTTTCTTTTTATATGGTTAAAGGAAAGATTCTGAATTATCTTTCTACGTCGTGGTTGCTTCTTCTCTGCTCGCTGTTTTCAAGAGAAAACCCCACATACTCAGCAATCAATGGCTTTATTTCAGCGTTGTCGATATAAGCGTCAAGTGTTGCTTTATTCTTTATTACAACGGTAGCAGGCTTACCGTTCTCTCTTACACTGAAGTTTGTTGCTTTTGCAATCTTGTTTCCGCTTTTATCTGAATAAAGTCTTACAATAATATTGTCGCTTGTATGCGTTTTTAACTCTACTCTCTCGCCGTATTTTTCATCATTGACGTATTGAGCGTAAGCGTTATTCACAAGATTGCCTTCCTTGTTCATAACCTTTTCGGTTGTTGCTTTCAGTTCGTTGTTGCAGTGAATGCAAAAATCTTCAATCTTAGAACGTTCACGGTCAAAGCCTTTGAAATTTGCAATTACAGCACCCATTTCTTTATTGCTTATATATAAAGCAATATCACTTGTATTGTTGATATAAGTGGACTGGTATTTTCCATCAGGAAGAATGCTATCAAAATTATACGCAAGTGCGATTCTGTCGCCTTTTGAAGTGATAGCAAGCTTAACAACGATAGAATCCTGATGACTTCTGAGTTCGAGGCTTTCTCCGAACTCATTATCTTTGTATTGGATATATGCGTTGTTTACGAGAATACCGTTTTCGTTTGGAATTTTCTGTGTTGTATCATTGAGCATTTTAATATAATCTGAATAGAGCTTGAAAAGTTCTGTACCTTTGTCTGACATATCTTTTGTCATAAAGTCGGCTTTTACGATTTCATTAAAGATACCTTTGATACGGTCAGAAAGGTCTTCTGACTCTGCAATCGCATTGCTACCATAATACTTGCATCTTCTGCGGTTGTCTTCGCATTTGCTCCACTTCTCTACCGTTGCACCTTTCAGCTTTATTCCATCTGAAATGTTGTCGTTTGCAAAGAACTTTAATGTTTCATTGCCGTTAGGTATTACAACTTCCAGAGCGTATGCAGGTGTTCCATCTTTGTGCGTAAGCTGTACATTTGAGCGTGTTTCCTTGTCATAGCTCATAGCAGGCTCGATTACTGCCTTTACACTTGGCGTTATCCAGTTGCCTTCTCTGTCCTTTGCTGTCGGCAAAGTGTTTTTGAACTGCATAACAGCGGCTATTTCGTTTGCTTTATTTAAAAGCAAATCACACGCCGATGAAAGTTCGGGAACGTTTTCAATAAGTTCCTTTGTGCCTTTAGACACATACGCTGTATAGTTCTTTGTTTCCGAATTGTTTGTTTCTTCTGCTCCTTTTCCCCAACCGCTTGCAGTTTGTTCAGGAGCGGCGGTCTTTTTGTTAGCCCAACCACTCGGAGCGAGGCTGTCAACCGACTGAGACTTATCCCAACCAGAAGCTGTTGTAGGCTGTGCATTTGACGTATTGTTCCAATTACTCATAATAATACTTCCTTTCGTTGTTTGTTTTTTTGCTGTAGAGCTTTGCTCTTATAATATCAATGGTTCACTAAGCCACGAGACTTATTGAGCATTATAAAATTATATTTTTTCCTGCGGAACAGCAACGCTTTTATTTACCGATTGTTCCTTTACAGAAGGGAAAAAATCACTTTTATAAGCAGTAGTACCTTCAAGATGACTTCCGTTAAAATTGTTGATTTCAAGAGAAACTAACATTTCGACATTCCCGTCACTTTCTTTCATCGCCTTATTGCGGTCATCATAGTTCCAGTCTTTAACGGTGAATACTTTATTGCCGCTGTCGTCAATTATACTGAAACTCTTCCAATGCTCGTTCTTTCCTATTTGCTTCGATACGATTTTATCTGACGGAACATTTACGATAGCAGGCGGGAGTTTAAGACCGTTACCAATCGGTTCTAATTCTCGTACTTTTTTGAGAGTTTCGTGACTGCCTAAATCACTCAAAGGAATGTCAAGAACAAGATTTTCGCTCTTTGTACACTTGAACTCTCCTTGATACTTCTTTACAAGCATATTAAATTTATCAGCATCGTTAAGATTGCTTATGCCTATAGCATCGTGATGACCGCCGAAATTCATTTCTATATATCTCTTTGCATAAGGAGAGTGCAAAATATTGGAAATGAAGCTGTTTAAACTGTCAGCACCTTCAACGTTTCTTCCGCTTCCAGAATAACATTGTGTGTCAGAGTGATATGTTAAGCATATTACAGCTTTGTCCGTTGCTTCGGATAATTTACCCGCAATCAATCCTGCAAAGGCTGTAGGAGTATTTTCTGGTAACATATAAACAAATATTTTGTTTTCACTACCCCGCTGTTCAACTATGGTGTTATAGAAGCGTTCGTCTTGCATAGCGTTAATATAACTTTTTCTCTGTGCATTCCATTCTTTTAATCTGTCAAAAAGAACGTATGTCTTGCTACTGTCTTCGCCATTGGTAAGCATATTGAACATAACTTGTGCGCCGTTAGTTTTTGTGGTTTCTGACATACGAGATGCACTGTTGAGAAAAGCTCCCACCGAAAAGCCTATATCCTTAGCTGTTGCTGTATTATCTCCGATGCCGCACTGAGCGAGCATATAGCCAATAGTGAAATCCGTATTTTCTTTTGTAGCATTGTCAATTTTGTCAATACCTTTTTTCACTATTTCCCTGTTTAAGCTATTTGCGTCCATCAAATTAACCACATCGGATATAGTTCCGATGCAAGCCATAATAGTAAGAGTATTGTCAATCTTCTCACTTATTGTAATGGAAGGGTTCTCTCTTTCGCTCATCATTTTCATTTCTTGATACAGGCGATAAGCCAGACCTGTTGCACAATATTGTGCGTTTTTACTGTCATCGTCATGTAAGGCGTGTAGGTCTAAGAGTCTGTCTTCAAAACAAAATCTTTCTTTTGTTTCATCATCTGTAATAAGATGATGGTCGCAGATGATTGTGTCAGTTCCGAATGTTTCGTTTATGTATTTCAGCTCTGCACAGCCTGTGTCAAAGATAACGTATTGAACGTCATTTTCGGGTTGAACAAATTTAGGAACACCGTATGCTCCCCTTCTGTCATTACAGATAACCTTTACGTTCTTGTCGGGATTGATAGCCTCTGCCGCTCTTTTGAAAATATAAGCGGAACATATTCCGTCTGCGTCATAATCGGTCAGGATTGTTATAGGCTTTTCTGATACAATCGCATCATAGGCAACCTTTGCCGTTGCCTGTATCATATCAGTAACTTCCTGCGGTTCTTCCATTGTACTTTCTCTTTTCTTTACATCGGAAATGAGTTCGTCTAATGTTATTTTCATTTAAGTTACCTTTCCTTTTTTTCGTTCTTTGCTTCGGCTTTTCTTTCCTTGTCGAAAGCTTTTTCAAATGAAGCCACGCATCTCTTAAATTCTTCGTCTTGACAGCCTTTTTCAGAAATAATCTTGGCATTCTTGCCTATTACACCTGATGTATCGCCAATTTCTTTGCCGTTTTTGGTATCTCTTTCGATTACAGGTTTAATATCCTTCTTTTGCGGAGTCCATAAACTGTATCTGTCAACATTTCCATTTTCCTTAAAACTTATATACACCATTTTTTTGGAAGGTGTTTGTATTTTTATATAAGTTGAACTGTCATCTGAAACAAGCTTTGAAAAATAGTCTTTAGGCAGAATTTTGCTTATTCTTTCGTTTACATTGATTATACGCTTAACAGCTCTTTCGTCTGTTACCTTATGGAATCCGTCTTTACCATCTCTGTGAAGCATAACTTCCACTGAGTTTTCATCTAACCCTAAGTTGTACAAATACTCTGAAAAAGCAGACGTTCTCAATGCTTCATAAAATACTCTATCCTTATCAAGAGATATTTCGGCTTTTACTCTGTTAGAATCAGGACGTTGTACAAAGCGACCTAAATTGATACCTCTTCCTATCGTTTCATAGGTTTGATTATCATAGTTTTCGTATGCTGTAAACGTTAAATTTTTATTTTCATCAACAACAGCTTTTATCAGCTTTCTTTCGTTGACGTTTTCAATATAAAACGTTTTACCGTCAAAACGAGCCTTATAGTTGGGGTTGTCATTGCAAACTACGCTTTCTTTGTACTTGTTGTTGAAATTACGTTTTTCTTGTAATTTTTTGATTTTTGTTTCATATTTGCTTATAGTTTCTTTTGTTTCTTCATCATTTATATGACTTACATCGTCTATATCGGGATAAATGGCTTTTAAGAAGTTTCTTTCAAGTAGTGCGGCGTTATCCTTTACGGGGGTAAGGTCTTGAATTACTTCCATTTTTGTGCGATATTCGCCCACAGGTGACGACAAAGAAACATTAACTTCGTTTCCCGCAAAGAAGGTGCTTGTTTTACTATACAATACTTTATCGTCAGACGTGACAATTTTGAGTAAAATATCGTTACTTGCGTCTTTGCAAAGAGCCAATTCTTTAATATTTTCGTTCACACTCGACAATATCTGGTCGAAAGCGGTAGAAAATGAAGATTCTATCTTTGTTTTACTTGTGCCTTTAGTCATGGCTTCATTTATCTTTTCGATTTCTTCTTCTATCTCATGTTCGTCCATAGTGCCTATCTTACCCTTCAGTTCGGAAGTAAGGTCAAGAAGATTATCAAGGGTTTCGGCTGTAATTGCGTTGTTTTCGGTAAGCAATTCAAGGTTTTCTTCACACCTTTTAAGAGCTTCGAAGCAAGCAGGTGATTTAAAGATTGATACAAGTTCTTTCAGCCAAGCTAAAAATTTGTGCTTCTTTTCCTGAATTTCTTCGGCGGTGACATTATTTGTTTGCTTGTTTGACATTTTTATTCTCCTTTTTCATCTCGTGAATTGTTTCGTAGTTCTCCTTTTGTCAAAAGAGGAACTACCTCATCATCAAACCATTTTTGCTTATTGTAAATGGCTTCGTTTCTTAATGCTTCAAGGAACTTTTGCGTCCCGTTGATTATATTTCCGTTTATAACAAACGATATATCAGCCGTCCCGTAAAGCGATGCACTGAGATAAACCGTTTGTAAAACATCGTTATGCGTGAAATACACGGTGTTGCCCTTGTATTTTACTTTGTCGATTGTATCAGGATACAAGTCGTTAAGATACTTCTTTACTGTTTCGTAAACATTGTATAAAACATTTGTATCTATTTTTCCTTTTGCGATAAGTAATGATAACTGTTTATCGTTACTAAAGCGGTCTTTTTCACTTATGCCTGTGTCTTTGCTGTATTGGCAAACCAAATGATAAAGAGTTTCATCAATTCGGTTATAACCCATACATTCAATTGCTCGTTTGCTTACAGCTTGAATATTTTTATAATCAAACGCTGACCCGTCTTTTTCTGAAATGTAGTACCGTTTATCAAGCCCTTTTGCGTTGCTGTAATCAATATCAGGCATAATGGAATCGCTTATGTTTTTAAAAACCGTATGATATGACAGAGGAATTGTCATTCCTGCCTCTATCCATTCACAATCAAAGAGATTACGGTTCAATGTCAATGATAACACTTCAATATACCACCAACTCTTTGACCCGTTTTCTTCTTCTGATATAATACTTTTCAAGTAATCATTCTCTTCTTCGCTTCCGCATTTATAGGAAGGGTCGTTGAGGTTCTTTATAACATTGCTGTCTTTCGTAAGCTGTGTTTTGGTGAAGAATAAAATTCTATCGGTTATGTAATACGGTTGTATCATATAAACCGCTGAATCTTCGTTTATGCTTGGGTATTCATCTTCAAGATTAAGAATTATCTTTCTTAAAACTTCTTCAAGGTCTTTTTTTCTGGCATCGAATTTTTTAATGTTTATCGGTGCTTTATTAAGTTCTGAAGAAATAATTCCGTTGCTATCTACTTTATATGTAACTCTCATTTGCTTTTCCAGTATGTATCCTTTCTTTTGTCTTTCAATCTTTTCTCGTGAATTTCGACTATTCTCTCTTTTATTTTTGTGACAGAATCAATTCCTTTGGTATATTCTTCATAATTCTGTCTATCATCTCTAAGAGAGGAAAGTAAATAATACTTTTCAAATTGGCTACTTGACGTTTTTGCATTGGGATATTTTTTTACGGCTTCCTCAATTCTGAGGGCTTCCTGCCAAAATGCCTTGTTACGTGATTCGTACAATTGCGTATAGCTTTCCATTGTATTAACACACCATTCGTTTAGCCGCTCCAATGTTTCATCACATTTGGCAATAAGCATTTCCTCGATGTTTGAGGGGTCTTCTTTCCATAGTTCAGGTAAAGATTTAACCTTGAATGATTTCGGCACAAAATCGGCGGGATATGAATAACCGTCTTCTTCTATGAGTTCGCCATAAAACGGATTAGCAACAGTGGATTTGAATGCACCGACTAATCCTATTAGACTACATTCATTTGCGTTAAGAGGAAATACTTCTGCTTGTCCTGAGCCGTCAGCTTTTTCGAGTTCCGATATGTTACTGCAATTTTCCAATGATAAACCAAAATCATGAATCAGCTTTTCACAAGCATCAGGAAATTGTAAATCAAAAACATTCATCGCTATTGTAATGGGCGTGAAACTCTTGTGACAACCGAAACAAAAACATCTGTTTGTGTTTTCATATATATGAGCAGATGGTGACGAGTCTTCGTGAGACGGACTCGGACACCTGCAATTCCCTTTTGTAATAACAATATCGGTATATCGCTCAATTACATCTTGTATTGGTATTGATTGATTTATTAATTCTGCATCATACCGCAGAAGCGGTTTTTGATTGTTATGAATATCCATTTTTGCCGCTCCTTTCGTAAGCTAATCGTTTAGTTTGTTTTTTCGTTTATTTTATTTATTTTGTCTCTCCCAAGAGTCTCCTTTTCGTTAAGCATATTTAATATAACCGCCATTTGCTGTTGGCACATTTCTATAAGCTGTGCGTTCTGCTTTGACGTTTCCGAAGTCTGAGCAGACATTTGCTCTATCATTTTACCTAACAGAATATTTTGTTCTGCTATAAAGCGTGTCTGTTCCGACACCATAGATGCTTGTTTTGAAAGAACATCTCCCATAGCATCAACAAAGCTATTGAGAGTATCCGAATTGCTCCGTCTGTCTGGATAAGAACTACCGTAATCACGTTCATAGTGACGTTCAAATTCAGCCCTTGAAAACGAACTTCTGCGTCTGTCTCTATCGTTTTCCCTTTCACGGCGCATCATACGAGAAAGTGGGTCTTCCCTATCTTCACGCTCGTAGCCTAAATTACTGTAAATGTCATTCATAACATCGTTTTCATCTTCGGCAGACGGAATGCGAGGACGCATACGTTTAGGCAGAAATTGCCGCATTTCCTCGTCCTCAGCCGCTTTATCATAGCGATTAAACATAGGAGCTTCGCTCGGTGTATTAGGCGTTGCAAGACGAGCATTGCTGTGTATCATCTTTTCAGGTTCATCATCTGCGGTGAGTTTTATTTCTTCAATTTTCTTGCTTTCCTGCTCTGATGCGTCTTTTACTGTCTGAAGAATCTTATCGTTGACTATTTGTGACGCTATATCTCTTGCAAGGAAAAAAACAATACCACATCTTTCTGTTGTATTCTTGACCGAAAGATTCAAGTTGTGTGCAAAACTGTCTAAAGAAAAATTCTTTTCATTCCATTCGTTGTGGAAAACAGCTATTTCCTTGTCAAGAGCTTGGCATTTGTAGACGTATTCTTTAAGTGCTTGGGTAAAGTCGATAAAAGGAGAATTGTTAATCGCCATATTTCCGATTTTGTCTAAGCACTCTTGTGTAAATGATTTTCTTTCGTCTTTCGCCGTTCCGTTTGTTATGATAGCCCATTCTTTATCCGTATCATAACCAGAAAAAAACGCTTCAATTCGTTTTACAGCTTCTTCCTGTGTATAAACCTTACCTTTTTTTACGCCTTTAGGCAACGGCTTTTCATTGTGAGAAATCCCATTTTCGTATTCTTGAAGGTCTATGTCACAGTATTTAAAAGCGTCAAAAGGTCGGTATTTTTTCTCCATGTTGTTTTTTGCTTTTTCGAGGCTCTTAGCATCTGCCTGAATATCAATGCAGAATTTTTTTTCAACACTTGGGATACCGTTTTGCAAAGAACACACAACAGCGGAAAACTGTATAGGCATATTGTCAGCACCAAAACCTGTGGTTGCACACTGCATAATGATTATGCCTTTTGCTTTGTTCTTGCCATTCCCTTCAAAGACATTATAGAGCTTGTTGATTTCACAAGGATAATCTCTATTCTTTACCTGCTCGTTAATTGCATTGGCTTTAATAAGGGTTTCTATTTTTTCGCTTATACTTGCCTTTTCATATTTTTCTTTACCTCTTTGAGAATTATCTTCGATATATGTGTTTCCCGCTTCGGTAAAGCGTACTTCATCGTTGCTCGGAAGCAAGTTCTTTTCACGACCATAGAAAGAAACAAATTCTGCTATTACATTTGTTCGAACGTCTATTCCGTTAAGTGACTTTTCGGCATCTGATAAAGTGCTGTTGCTCTTTTCCTTCATAATTTTCACAAGATTTGATAAGGAAATATTTTTTGCAGACGTTCCCGATGTGTTTCTTGTAATATATTCTTTAGCAACTTTCGGTAAATCAAGTACATTTCCTTGGTTTGCAAAATCTTTAACGGTTTCTGCACAACCTATTTTTTCAAGATATTTGATGTTCGTTTCCGCATCGTTTGAAATGACTTGTATATCTGTTTTAAAATACGACATAAGTAAATCATTAAATTCTTTACAGAATTTGTCTGAAGAAACAACATTTACTCCACCGTTTTCATATTCCAATTTATCAATGCCGTTTAAAGCAAAAATATCCCTTTTAGGATTACTCAGATACTCGTTAAAAGCTTTATCTTCGTATTTGATGATTCTGTCGAATGTCATTACATCTTCATAACACTTTGAGTTTTCCGAATACTGATATTCTTTCACCATTACACGTATCGGCATATTATTTGCATATTCAGCGTTATCTACGCCAGTGACACCTACATTAACAATCAAAAAAGGATTGTGCTTTTTGATTGTTTCTTCCAATGCAGTTAAATGAGGTTGTGATATTAAAAATTCGTCTCTCATAACTTACCTTTCTTACATCTCTATTCCAGTTTGTTTATGGATATTTTTCGGCTTTTTGTTGTATGTATACGAGGCTCTTTCGTCCACTTTCAATATTTTTCGTTCAAATCTCCATTCGTCAAATAACACTTTAAATCTATCGGGTAATTTGTACGCCGCTTTTGAAAAAGCAGAATATACCGTTCCGTTTGCATAAACTTCTATATCTGCTATTTTTGAACCGTGTTTTTCATTGACAGGAGTGAAATACATATTTTCAAGCTCGCATTTTTTGTCAGTGTTGTACTTGAAATTAATTTCCATTGTTCCGTCATTGTTCCTATAGCAAAGTTTCTGAACTTTGTTATCACGATAATAAACCGTCATGTCTGGATTTCTTTGTTTTTCATTTTTAAAAATGTTGTACAAACTATTCATTTTTCTTTCCTTTCTGAAATAAAAAGCAATTTTTCACAAAAAGCAGTCATCATTGCATCGAAAAGTTTGTACAAATATGACGGACTTGCTTGTGAATTACCGCATTTATAACATTTAAATGTATTTTTTTAAGCGTTTTACGCTTCCACAAGGTAGAAAATTTTCATTTTCAAAAGATATATGTATCACTAAGCCACATCAGAGCTTCCGTTTTTTGGATAAAACAAAAAAAGACCTAAAAAAGGTCTTTTTATTTCTATATAATTACGTTTTAACATTTTACACTGCGCACTGCCGTGCGAGTTGCTTCCCACTGCGTTCCATATTTGCCTGTCGTGTATCTTCTTACGTCACGCATTTAACGTGCGTGTTACTTCACTCACCGACTATTTCAAGTTCAGGAACTTACGCCACGCACTTGACGTGTGAGTTGCTGTTCAGCATTTCAGCCGACACTTACGTCACGCACTTGACGTGCGGGTTGCGTCCGAGCTTGTCAAGACTTTAGATGTTGTCAGCCTCACTTACGTCACACACTTAACGTGCGAGTTGCTTCGACCGCCCTACTATATTACTTGATATTAGCCACCTTACGCCACGCACTTAACGTGCGAGTTGCTTCAGCAAATATACACAATTGTGCGTGATGCCTGTACGGATTTTATGTACAGGGTTTGTACCTTACCGAGAGTTAAGCTACTGCCCGAAAGCAGAATTACGCCCACTTGCTCGGTTTAAGGGTGCTAAGTCACCCTAATCGTATGCGAATGCTCCTGCTCTTTTATGTGAGCTTGCAATTCGCACACAAAAGTTTTATAATTCGCTTAAAACTGTTTCTTCGATTTGTTTTACCTGTTTTTTGTATTCTTTCATCTCTTTTTGATAGTTTTCAATCAATAAAGCATCAGATTCGCTTATAAGAACTTCTGCTTTATCTACATAGATTCTTCTGTTTCCATCTTTAGCTTTATAAAAAGAACCATTCCAGTATCCTTTGGGATAGCACGAAGGTTTCTCTGGATAAATAACGTTTTTGAACATTTCCTTGCTCATTTTATATGCAAGCAGTTCTCTGTTTGTATATCCACGATGCACTTTTTCTAAAACGTTTGGGAGAGTTTCAGCTACTTTTTTACATTCAGCTTCAATTTCATCTTCATTTACATTCTTGCACCAAGCGTATGTGTTGTGCATGATGTATTCTATATTAGGTATTATGTAACTGTCAACATTTATTTCAGCCCATTTGAAACCAAGTTCCTTTATGTTGTCTTTGTGCGATTTCGTATCGCCTGATATAAAAACAATTTGGAAAGGCTTCCGATGAAATGGTTGAATCCGTATTTCTAACTGAAACGGCTCATTGCTTTTTTCTTCTTGCTTTTTCTTTTTATAGCATTCGGGGCAAAGACCGCATTCTTCAAAGAATTTTATTTTTCTTTCTCGCTCAGAACCTTTACCAACTAACTCAACAATTCCGCTATGCCCGCAAGAATATGTAACATCATACTTAGCCATTATTATAATCCTTTCCTTTTTTTTGTTGAGTGAACTGCTTTAATTTCCTACATTATATCATTTTGTGTTGCAGATGTCAATACAAAAATCGTTTTGAACAGAAAAAATCGGATAATTTTTAAGCTGTGCTTATCTTTCGGTCGGTCGTAATGATTGATAGATTGATTATAAACTCTTGATTATTTCTGATTATTTGACTTGATTATGATTCTTGATTATATTCTTGATTACGGAAGCCGTAAAACAGCTTGTAGAGCCGATTTACGAAAATTAAAGTGTACAAAGAATCCACTTCGGGTGTACATCGAATCCATCTCAGGTGTACATCAAATCCACTTCGGGTGTACGCCGAATCCATCTCAGGTGTACACGGAATCCATCTTAGGTGTACATCAAATCCACTTCGGGTGTACACCGAATCCATTTCAGGTGTACATCAAATCCACTCTTTTTGTTGTTTTATCTTGTTTTTCAACATATTATCAACATTTTTTCAACAATACGTTCTTATTCCGCATTGTTATGGGGAATTTGCAAAACAACCAATCTGTTGAAAAAAATTATATAAGTGTTCAATTTTTAATTGTTTTATTATGAAAAAAATGTTAATTATAAGAAGATTTTACACAATTTTCTCTTAAAGCCAATTTATCAAATCGGCTTTAATAAAAAGTGCTTGTTTAAATTATCATAAATACCATATAATGTTAATTTGCAAGCTGAAGCGGCTTTCTTATTTTTGATTCAGGTGTACAAAGAATCCATTTCAGGTGTACACCGAATCCATCTCAGGTGTACACCGAATCCATCTCAGGTGTACA